>Ga0208662_100138_pt1 | contig 32600 bp, 31 predicted proteins | sample OSPB_host_MetaG_FD_187136 | JGI IMG/M metagenome (GOLD analysis project Ga0208662, IMG submission 187136) | Hot spring microbial mat communities from Yellowstone National Park, Wyoming, USA - OSPB_host_MetaG (SPAdes) (version 2) | ecosystem: Environmental > Aquatic > Thermal springs > Hot... | reverse complement strand
GGGGGAGTTCTGGCGCCCCCGACTGCCCACCAGGGGTGTAGTCCCGAACCAATGAGGGGAAAGATGAACGCCTTGGAAGGGAACCCTTCCAGGGCTGGGAGACGTCAGCTCCAGGCGGTTCACGGTTCCCACCGTGAGGAGTTGAACCCCTCACTTGGTGGGCAGTGGATCAGAGGACCACCTGAAAGGAGATCCACTCTTGGGATCCCGAGACGGGGGATGGGAGGTGCTGGTCGCCCCTCCCTCAGTCCCGTTTCCCCAGTGGAGCTGGGGAGGGCCATCACTGGCGTCACTAACAGTTCTGAAAACTGATATTTGAATGAGGGGCTGTCCATCCGCTTGGCGAAGTTCTCAGCCCCTTAACTTCCTTCTTTGTAAAATAAGGATTTCAGTGGAGGTGGCAAGCCACCTCGTGATCAGGGGCTATTGGCTTCAGGGCTGGCTCCTCGCTGAAACACCTATTGAAGGCGAAGGGACACCTATCGCTTAGCACACACCCCTTAGGTCTGTTAAGGGGACTCGGTGGAGGACCCTTGAGTATTAACCCCCTCGTCTTCCTCGCATTTGGATCTGGAACTGGTATGGCGGAGATCAGGGCTTGAGTATAGGGATAGGCAGGGATCGCTTAATATTCTCCTTATTGACCCTCTCTCCAGGATCTTGCCCAAGTACATGACTGCGATCTCCATGTCAGCGCCGAAGAACTGTACCAGGGAGACCTCGTGGGTTATAAAGAGAAGGGATGTCCCCATGTCCCTTATGAGGGCGCTCAAAGTCTTGATTATGCCCGCCTTTATGGAAGCGTCCAACATGGTCACGGGTTCGTCTGCCACAATGTAGCTAGGGTTTAACACTATGGCTCTGGCTATGCTCAGCCTCTGTCTCTCTCCCCCCGAGAGCTGGAACGGATATTTGTTTATATACTTTGAGGGAGGATTAAGGCCCACCCTGCCTAGAGCCTTCTCTATCTGCGCCTCTAACTCTTCCTCCGTAGAGGCGAGTTCGTAGTAGTTTATGATACTGCCTAGGACCTGTCTCACCGTCTTGAAAGGGTGAAGACTGGCGTAGGGGTCCTGGGGGATATACTGGGCGTTCCTTCTATACTCCTTGTATTCCCGTTTGTCCATGCTGAAGATGTCCTTTCCTAAGAAGAGTGCTCTACCCCTGCTAGGCTTGATCAGGCCCAAGGTTATTTTCCCCACTGTAGTCTTTCCTGAACCACTCTCGCCTATTAGGGCCAACACTCTGCCCTTTTTAACCCCTAACGTAACGTCGTCAACGGCGTTGAAGTACTTGATCGAGAGGAGTCCTGTGCTCACGGGGAAGGTAACGTAAACGTCCTCCAGCTTGACCACTTCATCTGCCATAGATCTCGACCCCCTTTTCCTCTACCAATTTGTAGTTGTGACAGGCTATCATATGTGAGGAGTTCACGGAGTTCAGATATGGCTACTGCTTGTCACATATTCCCCCGATCGCTATGGGACAGCGCGGATGGAACTTACATCCTGGGGGCAGCCTTCGGTAATCTGGACTACTCCCTGGGATAACCACTGGTTCACTGAACTGCCCGATCTTCGGCACGGAACTCAATAATCCTACGGTGTAAGGGTGAAGGGGTTTACTGAAGATGTCCAGGATGGATCCCTCCTCGGCTATTCTACCAGCGTAAAGAACGATCACCCTGTCCACGAAATCGGCTAAGAGCGCTATGTCGTGGGTTATGATGATGTATGTGAGGTTGAGGTCGGCCTTTGCCATAATAGCCATAGTAATCATCGTAGTTATAGTTGCAGCAGTCCTACTAATTAGAAGGAGATAAAAAGTTTTTTATTTTTCTAATTTTTATATAAATAGATTTAATCTATTTAATCTAATTGTGTTTCGAAAAGTAGGAGCATTGATTGTGTTCTTAAGGGGAGGTCCTGACCTATACGGATGTCAACTTATTAGTGACCAGGCTCCTGGCCTAGATCAGCGAAAGGGGTTGCCTGACCTCGTATCAACCTCTCCTAATTCTATTTTGCCCTGCTTCACGGAATTGGCCCATTAGGTCTTCTCAACTTAACCTTTCCTTTGTCTCCTTAAAAGTATAACTGGGACCACAATTAAAATAAGAGAGATGAGTAGGATCAAGTAATCTACCCCTCTCGCTGCCCCCTGAGCACCACCCCCTAGGAATAGGGCAAAAAGCCCTAGGAATAGGAAGGTGTATCCGGCGTAAATCAGTAGCCTGTATAGCGAGTCCATGGACGCTGTAAGGTCGAGAGTCCGGTATTTAACCTTGCGATCCCGTATAAAGTTCTCTTGGACGATCAGTTCATTAATGTTATCTCCTGGTCATTTGGTTACGGTCCCTCTTGGCTCCCTATTCCCCCAACGTCCTCAGCTATTGACCTCGTTACTGGTCCAAAACATGCGCATGGATCTTCCACGGACTAGGAAAGATATATCCTATATATTTCTATGATAAATCGATAATAAATAGAGATATTTTGTTAGGAAACACTTTAGTCCTTGCTCTTCTCAGCCTGAATTATTTCTAGAGATTAGAATTATTGAAGATCGTTAATATAACCCGAACATAAATCACCATAAAATTGATCAATTACCATGATGTATGAATCTAGAGCGTATAGAATTTATAAAGATGCGATAAATGGCAAAAATTCTTTTAACATTGTTCGAGTTAAAATTCATTCGCAATAGTAAGGTGTTATCAGATATAGTTTCAACTAGAGGAAGGTCTACTTGACATGAAAAGGGATTCGGCCCTCATCGTTCTTGGCCGCACCCCTCATCTTAGGGGCGATCAAGAGGCTCCGAGACTCCACCCACTCAAATCCATCGCGACATGAGAAACGTCCCCATGCAGTGTGGACTCAGGTGAAATCACATGGGTCAACCCTCCCTATCTCGTCGAAGTCCTTATCCGCAGATACCACCTTGGCTCTGATCCTGTTGGCGATATACGCGTGCAGCGCGTCGTATGGGGTTAAGTTCGACGAGATACTCGCCACGACCTCTTCCTTCTTGGGTTCGACGACGGTAATTGGCAACGCCAGGATCGCGTTTAGCTCCTCCACGGCGATATGGGAAGTTTTAAAGAACTTCACTAACGCGTTCGCGACCTCCAGTAGCACTACTGTATCTATGTAGGGGTCCATTTCCCCTTCGAAGATTTCACGAATAACTTTTTGACAACATCTGCTGTATTTTTTATCTCCAATTTTAGCGTAAAAGAACACGTTGCTATCTATGAAGTACCTACCCCTCTGCAAATTCGTCGACCTTCTCGGGGGGGATCTCCAAGTCCGTCTGGTCTCCTATCAGGATCGACAAGGGATCTTTAATTTTCTTGATTTTCCTTTTTATTAAAATCTCATTATCGTTGATCGCTTGAACCTCGACCTCCTCTCCTGGTTTCAACCCAACTCTCTTCCTGACCTCTTCTGGGATCGTCACTTGGAATTTCTCAGTGACCTTAACCATGTGGAAGTATACGTATACGTAGTATATAAGCCTTTACCCCCTCTTGGGTCTTGTGGGGGAATAGAGGACTTCAAGAGAAGCATGGGAGTCTTTTCACGTTATTAGTTAACAACAAAATGGATTAAAATATTATATAAGCATAAAAATGGTTCACCCACAGCTGAGGGTCTCATGGTCCGTGGAACTCTCCCGCCCTTGGGGCAGTACTTGGACGCGGTGGGGAAAGACGCTTCAGGTTGGAGTCGGATCACGCGACTTATCGAGGCTTAGTGAAGACTAACGTTAGGTAAGACCTCGGGTAAACGGTCAGTGTGATCCCGTCTTCCCTTACCTCCCCGAGTTCCCCTTTCAACTCCTCGAGTAAGTTCGCCGAGTGAAACTTACACCCCCCTAAGTAGAGGAGACGAAATCCTCACGGTCTTCTCCTCTCCGTCTACCTCTAGTAGCCTGAGGACTACCCACTGGTGATGCCACTGTGAAAGGTCCCCAGTTCGGTCCACGCGCAGGGGGATGGGAAGAGGAGCTCGATTTCGTATGCTGACGGCGAAGCCCGATCCCCTATTGGAACCAGCGTCTATGAACTACATTTCACGTGATCCGGATCCGCTCCATAGTCGTGAGAAGACCCTAATCTTACACGTGCTCTTCTGTCCCCCAACGAAGGGGGGAGATCTCTTCGTTTTCCCGAGTTACGTGAATGGATGGAGGAGATCGCAGTCCACAGGTTCCGAGCCCTAGACTCGAAGAGATCTAGCGATCTACGTAGTTGACCAGACGAGCGGCTGGAGGCTAAGTATGCTATCTGATTTCGATAGACTACGAAGAAAACCGGGTAGCGAGGTATGGACGAAAGGTCGATGGGATATGAGCACAGAGGGCTTACCTATCGCGCTAGAGCCGTTTGCTCCAGCTTAAGGCAGCTGAGGGCGCTTGGGATGCGCAACTCGTGGTGTCCTCTCAGACCTGAGAGGTACCCCTCAAGTGATTCCCCGTACCCGCTTGGGTTCTCGTCGCTCTTATGAGGGACTACCGAGGGGTCAGAAGTACCCCCATCAGAGACGTGGACCCCGTGTCTCCTGGAACCCCCGATCAAGGCATCAGTGGGACTCAACTCGGAGTGGTTTCCGGGTTAGTTGAGCTTGTAGGCTAGGCTCGAGATCGCCTTTAACTCCAGAATACCAGCTGAGGGGCAGCCGAAGCTTCCATCACGACTCCAAATGAAGCGGAAGGCATGGATCTCCAGATAAGGGGATCCCCTTAGGGGCGACGGAGGCCGGTGAGAGAAGACCTATATGGCGTCTGCACCGCGATGAGGGGAAACCCGTTCTCAGGGTTAACCCGTTTCCGATCTCTCTACTCAACTGTGTCCACATTGGCACCTGGAGTAAGAGGTGTGGGGGATAGTTGGAATCCACTGGGGTCTACTCACGTCCTTCGTGTAACACTATTGTATTATATTGGGAGGGGACAGTATGCCACGTGGTCGAGCTATGCGGAAAAAGGCTTTTAATTTCAAGAGAATTAGCTCAAAAAATGGTTTAAATCTCGTCAAATAGGGGAGGAAACGAGATTCTCTCCCGTGGTGTTTTACCCGTGTCCATAGTGACATCATTTATGTTATAAATTCCGGGATCAACTTTCTCCCCCACAAGACTAATGCTATCGAGTACTCGATCATACCCAAACTCCTATACAGCCTTAGTAGCCCTCTCGAACCTCACCAGCCTGTCCCTAATGAGTGTAGGGATTCGTTTGGGTTCTGGGCTCACTACGGTGTGGTTTCTCAAGCGGAAGTGAACGTTATAGTCGTCGCTCGCCTCCCTCCTCGCGGTGCGTATTTCAGGGTTTCCTTGAACGTCCTCTCATCCCTATCTGCAGAGAATAGGAGGAGTAACCCAAGGGTTGTGTAAACGAAGCGAGTGAACACTTGTAAAACGCTTTTTCGTTACCTATACAAGTAGCTCCACATTTCATCCACCTCAGTTACTGCCTCTACACTCTCCCCAGCCTTACTCCACAAGTCCACTGGTTTCTCGCACTCCTGCCGTAGCGCTCAACCCAGCTGAACATAGCACCATGAGGGACTCGCAACACTCCGACACGGCCCTCACGCCCATTAGAGTACATCCTCAACGCCTCCTCACCCTTCCCCATAGGGTGATCAGCACCAGGAAAGAAGTGCCTATTACAACCTACACAAGCACCTCTGCCCACCGCTAACCTTACCGTCCTTAACAAGGTGATTACTATTACAAATAAGGAATATGGGGGGTCTAACTTCATAGGCCTACCCCTCCTACCCATAAGTAACACTTAACATTTATATAGAAAATCCCATAAATGACGTCACTATGAATACACTCGCTAGCTACTCTTTCGTTTCACCGCAGCCTAACGTGAATTGCGAAAACTTTTAAAAAGCTTGCCGAAAACCGCATCGGGTGTGGGGAAAAGGCATTCCTACTCTACTCAAAGTGGTAATAGTCATTGTGGTAGCGATCATAGCTATGGCAGTGGTAGCTAATGTGGTCCTACCCATCCTTTTCTTTTCACGAACCACCTCCCACAGCTCCACTACCTCACTTCCGCTGACCCAGCTCTCCTCGACCTCCACGATCTCAAGCCCGACCTCCAGTTCCTCCACCCATCCCACCACGTGGACCCCTAAACTCAAGGTAATCTCGAGCCTCACTCTGATCCCTGACCAGGGAGGAATCGTGGGGGACCTGGTCCTCACTGGAGGGCCCTACAACACGGAACCCATGAACACTGTGGGCTACGTGGACTTGACCCCCAACCTCTGGAACCTGAACAGCGCCCAGTCCCAGGGTAATGCCACGGTGATCTACAACTCAACGCAGAGGGCGCTCTACATGGTCGCTAACTTCACTAGGCTTGAAATAAACCAGCCCGTGGGAGTAGCAGCCTACATGGAGGTGATCTACGGTTACAAACCGTGGGGTGTGAGGACGCTGGAGGCCCCCAACTTCACTTTCCCAGAGAGAGTGTCAGACCTAGGTTCCCTCCTGTCGTTCGTGAACTATACCCTCCTTTACCACTCCCCACCCCAGGCCTTCTTCGACTTGGCCTACGACCTATGGATCACCACCAGGCCTGACCTGACCAACGGACCCAAACAAGGGGACTTGGAGCTCATGATATGGGACTACTACTACGGTCAACAACCTGCAGGGTCTCAGGTGGGCGTCCTGCAGATCCCCATCTGGATCAACGGCACGGAGGTCAATGCTACCTATGAGATCTGGGCGGCGAACGCCGAGACGACGTCCAACTCCTGGACCATACTGAGCTTCAGACCTTCATATCCGATCCCATACGGCCAGGTAGGGGTAAACGTGAGCGCCTTCATTCAGGACGGGATCCACTATCTCGCCCAGAACTACCCTGGGCTCTGGAACCTGAGCTCCCTGGAGTCCAAGTATCTGAACGGCCTGGAGTTCGGCACGGAGTTCGGGAACACCCAGACCCACAACATTTCCCTGGCCTGGGTGATCCACTCCTTCACCCTGGAGAGGACAGCCATGGCCCAAGGGGGGATCGAGGGTTCTCCGTCCTATTACCCTGTGATCCTCTGGGTAGTTCCCTGGGGCCTCGGAAACCGCGCGGTGCCCAACTGGGCCATTCCAGGAGTGGTCCTCCCGTATCAGTGCAACGATCCCAGTCAAACTGTGAATTGGGAGAACTCCTCCCTTTCCCTCATAAGGGAATTCAGGGACCAGAACAGGACTGTCTTCGTCAACCTCTTCTGTGAGATCTACTACCCATCCTACAAGTGGAGGGGGAGCCTGAACTACATCCAAGTCCCCGAGAACATAGTTGAGGCATTGAAGCGGATCTCCCCCACAGGCGCAGGACTCTACCTAGGCTTCAGCGAGGAGACTGCCTGCGTCTCAAACTCGACGTGTAGGACTGAGATGGTCTCAGCCTACGATCAGCTGAGGTCAGCCATGCCTGAGGCGAAGCTCTTCTACTACGGTAGCGAAGGAGATAATCCCAAGGACTTGATCCTGCTTTACACCCAGGCCAAACTGGACCTGATCGGTTACGACATTTGGGACTACACATACAACGGCACAGTCTGGATAGCGCCCTACTTACTCAAGGAGATCCAGCACCTCCAGACCAGTGGAGTCAGGCTCATGATAGGGGAGATCGGCTTCAGGTACTGCGATCCCCATGCTTACTATCAGGCCTGGAATTGGAACCTGAACCTAACGGGTAACTGTAGGGCCGCAGCCCAATACATGGCCGAGGCACTCAACGAGACGTCACTGGATATACACCCCCAGGTGATAGGGATATGGGCTTGGAACGATCCGTCCTTCGGACTCGTCAGGAACCCACAAATGGAGGCTGCAGTGCTTGAATACGCAGAGTTCGGCTACGTTCCGCTCTACTGAAATCAGTAGAAGTTAGAGTTTATGGGGGTCTTGATCCCTACAGTTAAGTTGTTCCGGTAATAATACCCTCCCTCCTCATCTAAGTGCTACCTATCGAGCTGAGTTGTTGGACACAGTATTTAAACAAGCAAGTTTAAAATGTTTTAACAAGAGTACTACATCAGTTCCCCCATGTTGGATCGAATTAACGGAAAGGGAGACCTGGAGGAGTACCACTTAGAGCTTATCCACAGGGGGTGCTGGGGGTCAGAGACGTGGAACGAGTATATGGACGTGGTCATAGACTTTAAGCTCAAAGAGGGTCTTGTGGAAACGAAGAGGCTAGTTAAGATCGGTAACGATGGGCTAATTTCCCTGAAAAGGCTTCTTAGGAAATACCGCAACATAGACCACTTCCAGTTCCACGACCTCGGTAATTCTATATATTGGAAATGTATGTCGATCCCAGCTATGCCATTATTCACAGGTTTGAGCAGGGAATACTCTGCTTCATGGGAGGACTCAAGGGGGCATAGAATTCTACCGCTTCATAGCTGATCCGGAGTCCGCCTCCAGCGTGATAAGCTCACTCTCGACAGATCCAAGTATTCGAGTGAAAAGCGTGTTAAAAAGGAGGGTTACTCGAAACTCCGTATACAGGATCCTCTCGAAGGACTTATTCAAACTCGTGCTTACGGAACACGAGGAGAGGGTGATATCGAAAGCAAGGGAACTAGGTTACTTCGATGTACCCAGGAGAGTGAAACTGGACGACTTGGCCAACGAGTTCCGGGTAACGAAGATGGGAGTATCCCTAGTGCTCAGGAAGGCGCTGAGGAAGTTAGTGGGAGTCATTTAACCTCTATCCTGTGATCTATTTATCCTGTCTGAGGGGATCAGATCTTCACGATTCCATAGGCTTATCATAGCTATCCCTGATACGATATCGGCTACGATCTTCGAGGTACCCCAGTCCGAGAATGGCAATAGGTGTATCTCCCCTAGTGGACTCTTCATCGCTCTTAGCGTATCTCCTGGTTCAGAGACCGATTACTCACTTCGTTCCTATGATGGGTGCAGGACTATGGGAATTTAGCACTAGCTATGATCGCAGCCTGAGAGCTAGGAGTAGAAATGGGGAGGTCTCTTGAGTTCGACAAATGGATCGTGACTTGGAAGAAGAGTTGCTTTCTCGAATCTCTGAAGAGCTTTAAACAGTTCAACACTCTTAAGCATACTCGGCAGATTCCACTGGATCCATGGGAACACACCCTCGTCTAAGTTCTCCATTAGATTCAAGGCATCACCCGTGATCACATAGTCTCCAGAGTTAAGCCTTACCATGACACTCTGATGACCTGGTGTATGGCCAGGCGTCGGAAAGACGATCACCTTCCCTTCCAGTAAGTAGTGGATGCCACTGATTGTTTTCACCCTTACTCCCTCGAAGTCCTCCTTTATGTAACCCCATCTATAGAAGGAGTCCGGGTATAGAGCATACCTATACTCATCGTATTGTACCAGGACCTCCGACTCGCGGAACTCCCTTAAGCCTCCCGCATGGTCCCAATGCATATGTGTAAGTACTACGTAGTCCACATCCGCTGGCCTGAGACCTAACATCGAAAGTTGATCCACTACGTAGTCCTCTCTCCTCATGTAGACCTTCGCAGCTTTAGCTGCTTCGCCTATACCGCTAGGGTTGTCCACTGCCTCGCTCCTAACCCCTGTGTCCACGAGTACATTCGCATCATCTCCCTGTATTAGGTACATATTAACAGGGACCTTGAGCATCTCCCCTAGATGCCTCCCTATGGTGAGGGAGGTCCAAGGGATCTCGACCTTGGGACCAGAGAGGACATACATCCTCATGACCTTCCCTTCATGGGAGGGACTCTTAAGGTTAGACCTTTATAAGTAAACCGAGATAAGTAAACCGAGATTGGAACGCAGCTAAGCTTCACTGCGTTCCTTTTCTACCCTTTCCCTCTTAATTAGGAGTAACTGGTAGAACCCGCTAGCGATCCCGTAACCGAACTTGAAAGGATCGTCGACTATCTTCCCCTCAGTGATCACGAATACCCTCATCTCCTTTAAGTTCACGAGCAATAGGACGTGTCCGGCCCCTTTGCGACAAAGGAGGCCTCTCTCAGCGAGGAGCTGCGCTATCCTTAAGGCCGAAGGGGGTCGAACTTCGGCGAAGGCGATGATCCCCACTCTGTCTCTCCCTATGACCTCCTCCACCATTGAAACCGTGGGGATCAGGTCCTCAAAGCTCAACTCTTCCTCCAAGAGGATGACATACGAATTATATCTAAGGGGGAACTTAGAGGACTTTATGAAAGTGGAGATTTTCATCCCTGTGGAACGAAAATCTAGGCTAACTGCGTGGTTGATCTCCGAGTACCCGAAAAAACGTAGGTTACTTTTAACTAGCTTAACGTAATCCTCCAATGAAAGGGAAGCCAAGACAGATCACTTAGTAAGGATATCTCCTCTAGCTCCTTCTTAGGCTCTATGGTCCTCCCGAACAGTAGGACGATCCCCGCCAGGATGGCCACAACTACTCCCCCTAAAATCCACCAGGGCGCTAATCCTATAGAGGGCACTGCAACGCTCCAAAGCGCTGAAGATACTATCCATGAGACTGTGGACACAGCGTTTATGTATCCTCCCGCTGTTCCCCTGGCCCTAGTGGGATTAGATTCACTTACATAGGTCCACCAAGAACCGTTCCAGCTCAGAAGCACGGGTATCCAGAGGACGGAAGAGAGGAGAAGAGGGTAAAACCCTGTAAGGTATATGAAGGGGATCGAGAAAATTCCTCCCAGGATGGTTGATCCGGCGGCTACCCATTTCCTCCCGTGCCTTATCATGTTACCTAAAAGGCCGGCTATAAAGTAGGCGAATGCGGCGATAGCTGTGGAAAGTGCCAATATGAAAAGTGCCTGCGAAGCACTTAATCCCTTGTAATCCTCCAAGATCACCGCGGTGAAGAAGAGTAAGGTGGGGGTGGAGAACTCGTGGAGGAACTCCGCCACTGTGAGGATCAAGTTCTGCCTGCGGAGGTCCGGGGAGAAAAGCTGAACGTAGGTGAACTTAGGGACTTTGACGGGATCCGATTTGAAAGTGGTCCTCTCGAAGATCTCCTTTGCCTCTCCATTTGCCCTCTCTTCGCGAGTTCCCTGATCTCCTTGAATACCTTATATCGATCTGGCTCCTTAACCCACGACCTAGCGATCATCACTACGACGGCTGGGAGCACCCCCACCAAATATACCGCCCTCCAACCGTAGACCGGAACTATGGCGCTCGTGGCAACGGCTGCCAAGAAGAAGCCCACAGGGAAACCAGCTTGCACGAAGCCGTATACTGCCCCCCTCTTGGACCCCGGTACACCCTCTTGGACTATGGTGAGGCCAGCGGGGAACTCGGAGTAAGAGAAACCGTCCGCGGCTATCCTGACACCTATCAACGCGAAGACGTTACTGGCGAAAATCGTGAGTCCCGTGAATATAGCGGTGCCCAACAGAGTCAAGTTAAACATGAGCTTCCTCCCTAGGTACTCGATTAAGGGCGAGAGGAGGAACTGCAGAACCGCCATTCCCGCGAACACCGCTGAAGTTATGAACCCCGAGTAAGACGTGGGTATGTTGAAGCTCGTCAGGATCTGTGGTAAAGTGGTCGAGAAAATGTTCAGGTCCATCGCTACCAGAGTCCATCCCAGGAACGCGACCACAGCTAGGAAGATCTCGTAACCTATGAGACCGAATAACACTTCTTTCCTTCCAGACGTTTCTCTCCTTCCAGATGGGATAGTCATTGTACAACGCCCATCTCCCAATCTAATAAACTTAGGGGTTTACAAGTGAAACGGATCGACCAGCAATGCGGGAGATAGCATGGAATGGGTTTATCGCTATCGGTTGAGTAGGATCTCCGTGCTTCGGCTCACGGCCTCTCTATATCGAAGCACTGGTGCAAGCAATGGGATACCGAGGTTAGGTGAGGACGTCTCTCCTGGGGTACAAGGGGTTACGGCGTTAACGATTCTAGGTGTCATCCACATCAAGTTCAGCTGAGTCCACTTCACTCGAGTTGGACTGTTAAAGCAGGGGCCTGTCCCATATCCTATTGACACAGGAACGACTGGAGTTCGAGAATATCAAGAGATCTTGTATTTTTGAATAGATTCATCTTTTATTTCAAATCCTATTCCAGGCGAATCCGGCGGGAGTATGTAACCGTTATCCACTATTGGAGGGTTACTGAGGATCTTCCTCATCCAGGGGATATACTCCACGTAAAGCCCGTTCGTGATGGAGGCCACCAGAGAGACATGGAGGTCCATTACGAAGTGCGGCGAGACGGGCAGACCGTTTACTTCTGCAGTTTCGGCCACCTGAAGCCACTCGGTTATTCCGCCCACTCTGCAGACGTCAGGTTGCAAGATGTCACACGCGTTCAACCTCACGTAGTTATTGAACTCGTACTTGGTGAATATCGTCTCGCCTACCGCTATGGGTAAGTCCAATGCCTCCGCGATCTTCCTATGTCCCCATACGTCGTCCGCGATCGTTGGTTCCTCGTACCAGTCCAAGTCCAGCCTCTCATATTTCCTCCCCCTCGACAGGGCCTCCGAGGCTGGCCACGCCTGGTTGGCGTCTATCATGAGTCTCAAGCTCCCACCCACAGCGGACTGGACAGCTCTGATCCTCTTCAAGTCCTCCTCGACTTCTCGTTTACCTACCTTCATCTTGAAGCCCTTGAAGCCTGACTTCTTGGCCTCCAGGGCGTTCCTCACCAGTTGCTCCTCAGTGTAGTGAAGCCACCCTCCGTCCGTATCGTAAAGGGGTATAGGTTTCCTGCTTCCCCCGAGGAGAGAGTAAAGTGGCCTATTAAGGTACTTCCCCTTTAGGTCCCAAAGCGCTATGTCGACCGCAGCGACGGCGTGAGACGTTACTCCCCCTCTTCCAATGGCGTTCGTGGCCTTCCACATCTTAGCCCAGAGCTCGGAGATGGCATCTGGGTTCTCCCCTAGAATAAGGGGGCTTAACACGTCGTCTATGATCGCTTTTATGGCCGAACCCCCAGTCCCTATGGTGTAGGTGAAACCCGTGCCTTCCAGATCCTCATCGGTGGATATCTTAGTCACGACGACTTCAATGGCCTCGAGCCTGTGTATAGAGTCCGTGATCAATTTATCTGTAGGGACCTTCAGTAGCGAAGTGGTTACTCCTCTCACTCTCGTCCCGATCCACCTCTACGTGAAATCGACCTGTTAAGCAACTCACACTACCCCCTCTGCCTTCAGTCTTCTCAACTCCTCGCGACTCAACCCGAGCATGCCGCAGAAGAGCTCCTCGTTGTTGTAACCGAGGGGGAGCCCAGGGGTCTCAACGCGTCCAGGGGTGACACTCATCTTGAGGGCTGACCCCACGGTGACGAACTTACCGAGAGTGGGGTGAAGGACCTCGATTAGCATCTCCCTTGCTCTCACCTGTGGATCGCTGAAGAGCGAATGGACTGACCTGACTGGACCTGCTGCTCCCCCGATCTCCTTGACTAACGAAACAACCTCCTCCGTAGTCCTTTCCTTGGCCCAAGTCGAGATCACCTCGTCCACCTCATCGCTGTGCGAGAGCCTGGCCTCCACAGAGGTGAACCTGGGGTCGTCCAGCAGATCTCTCCTCCCTATCCTGAGTAAGAAGTTCCTCCATTTCTGATCATCACCTATGATCACGGCCGCATTGCCGTCCTTGGTCCTATAGACGTTATAGGGTGCAAAGACTGGCACTCTATTGCCATTCCTCACTGGCAGGTTCCCCTGGGCGAGGCTGAGGAGGCCGATCATCTGCACTACAGCCACGTCGAACATGGAGATATCCACCCTTTGCCCTAGGCCCGTCTCCTTCCTGTATAGCAGGGCAGCTAAGATAGCCAACGCGCAGAAGGTCCCTGCCGCTATGTCCAAGAACGCCGGACCGCACCGTACTGGGGAGCATCCCTCTAGCCCCGTGGCGTCCATAACCCCTGTCATGGCCTGGATAAGCGTGTCATAGGCTGCCTCATCCCTGTAGGGACCAGTATAACCGTAACCTGTACTGGAGGCATATATGAGTGAAGGGTTGACCTCCCTTAGCCTCTCGTACCCCAGTCCTAGTCTCTCCATCACCCCAGGCCTGAAGTTCTCTATGAGCACGTCCGACTTTCCCACGAGCTGCAGGAAAAGCTTCTTCCCCTCTTCATGCTTCAGGTTCAGGGTGATGAACTTCTTGTTAGCATTATAGTTCATAAAGTGGATCGACTCTCCCCCTATGAATGGGGGACTCCTTCTGTTTGGCTCTCCCCATGGGGGTTCTACCTTTATGACTGTGGCCCCTAGCTCTGCCAGCAGTCTGCCTGCTATTGGACCGTTAAGGTGATAGGACAATTCCGTGACCACTATCCCCTCTAACGCCTTCTCTAAGACTCTCACCCACGCTGTTTAAGGGTGTATGCTCTTAAACAGCGAGGTTTACCTATAATTCTCCATCTTAATTAGGCCCGATTCATACCCCATGTCATGGGATTACTCAAGGAGGGAGAGAGGATTCAGACACCTGCGAGGACCGTAACAGAGGCGGACATCTCGATCTTCGCCGGCCTCAGCGGAGATTACCACCCGGCTCACACCAATGAGGAATTCGCGTCTAAGACACCCCTTAAGAGGAGGGTTGCACATGGGCTTCTCACGTTGAGTATCTCTGAGGGACTCTTCCTGAGAACCAACGTCCTGAATTGGGAAGAAGAACCCATCATCTCCTTGGGTTTCAACAACGTGAAGTTTCCTAACCCTGTCTACCCGGGAGATACGATCAGGTCGGTGTTCGAGGTGGTGAACGTAAGAGACAGTAAGAGTAGGCCGGGTTCTAAAGTGGTGACACTGAGATGTGAGTGCACGAAGCAGACTGGGGAGATAGTGTGTGAGTATGATCACGTAGTACTCCTCTTGAGCAAAGCAGACCAATGAAAGATTGAGGCCGATATCTGTCTTGAGGTAGTTATTCCTGACAGTGTGTCGATAGTGCAGTCATGAAACTACAAATCAGAGGGTTATGGCGTTCTCCTTGAGAGTGCAGCATCATTTCGACACACTCATAGTGTCGTCATTTATTAGATAAATTCCGGTATCAGTCCTCTCTCCCATAGGACCAACGCCAGCGAGTATTTGACTATGTCCAGGCTCCTGTTCACTGCCTTGATGGCCCTCTTGAAGCGGACTAGTCTTTCCCTCAAAGAGGAGTGGAGGGACTCATTGGGGTTCACCGGGGACACCACGGTGTGATCCCTCAACGAGAACACGTTGTAGTCGTCGCTCACCTCCCTCAGGTAAGCGACTCAGTATTTCCCTGAAGGCCCTCTCGTCCCTGTCCCCCACGGAAAACAGCACGTAGAGGCTCAAAGTGGTGTAGACCAGGCACGTGAAGACCTGTGAAAGGCCTTTGCCTTCCTATACAAGTCCACATTTCATCCACCTTGCTGACCACCTCTCCCCTGCCTTGTCCTTGGCTCGCCCCACAGTTCCACCAACTTGCTGAACCTCCTCCCGCCGCGGCGCTTGATCCAGACGCAGTGTCCTGGACTCCCAAACTGGAGATGGCCCTCACGCTCATGCCGTTGGAGTACGGGACGAGAGAACGTTCAGGGAAATAGTGAAATAACTGCCTGATGGCGGCAGGTGGGTGAGCGACGACTACAACGTGTACTCGCTGAGGGACCATACCGTGGTCCCCCCAGTGAACCCCAACGAGTCCCTCCACTCGTCCTTGAGGGACAGGCTGGCTAGGTTCAAGAGGTGATCAAGGCTGTGAACAGGAGCTTGTAGATGGTCAAGCACTCAAGCGTTGGTCCTGTGGGAGAGGGACTGATACCGGAATTTACATAATAAATGACGACACTATGGACACGCTCCTAAGTTGAGCCCCCTATGTTTTTAAGTCCATCCTCTACAGGTACACTGTGGATGAACCTCTTCTGCCTGGGGAGGACGTTTACTATGAGGTTAACGTAAGGGGTAGACACGTCATGCTGACTAACTCCAGGCTGATCGTCGTTGGGGGAAAAGAGATCACGAGGATAAACTTGAGGGAAGTAAGGACTGTCGAGAGCGGCAGGGAACTCCGGCTTTACCTATCCGGCGTGATACTCACCATACTAGGTCTTTCCTTGGCCTGGATAACGCCCTACTTACTCCTCTTGATCGCTGCAGGACTGGGAATAGCAGTATACGCGAGGACCGGGAGTTACTCCCTCGTAATCACCCACAGGGAAGGCCGTTTCAAGGTAAGAGGCGACAGGAGGGAGATAATGGAGTTGACTAACGAGCTGATCTCAATGCTCGAGACCATAAGGGAGGGCGAGTCTAGGAAGGGAAAGGGGTAACGCGAGAGAGGAGGAGACAGGGAAATCATAGAACTACGTAAAGACCTGGAAATACTGTTCACCACGAGCGTTCCGGCGATGGGCGATAATACTTCGATAGAGTCCTTGTCCGATTTACCCACCACTTCGTTCACCCCCCCAAATAGTAAGCTGGAAACTTCAGTGAAGTGCCCAACCCGCCACTGCCCTCGCTCACTCCACTGCCCTCACTAATAGATCAAAGGTCTACCCCCATTAACTATCCACGCCTTTAACTATCCACGCCTTGGAGGACAGAGATCCTACCTCGAGATTGGGTTCCCCGCTCCTCCGAGCGACTTCGATTTATCAGAAGCGGGATCCACGAACGGAGCCTTTCTTCGATGCTCCGTATGGTAGAGAGGTTAAGGTGGTTCTCTCTATGGGTCTTCAAGGCCGTCCGCCTCACATACAATCCCCGGCACTTCCAGCAGAGGTCTGGGTATTCGTCGTTTACGTCCTATGAAGTCCATTCTATAGGTAGAGATTATCCACTCCCTTGCTAGAGGAGTCTTTTGTCTCCGTGAACTACCCCACCCTCACTGGTAGACCCAAAATCACCTCCTCGAAAATAAGTCAGAATTGAGGCGGAGCAATTCGGATAATTCATCGTGCCGTATACCCAGGTAATCCATTAGCTTTTCGATGAAAAGCAAGGTCAGGAGGAACCGGAAGGTCTCCCTCCTTGAGGATCAGGAGGACGGAGTAGATCAGGACAGCCAGGACGAATGTGAGGAACCTGAACCCGCACTCGGTGGAGCTCGTGAAGGGGAGGAAGGACTTGAACTGTAGGCCCTATGGTGTTCCTGACCCCGTCGTAGAGCTTAAGGACCTCCCCCTTGGGGAGGTTCGTGGCCCTGGCCGCGTATTTGATCCTCTCCCTCTCCTTCCTCCTCACGGGACGGCCGTGGACCAGGCCTAAACTCACCTGCTCCTCCCTCTTGTGCCTCTTGCTCTTTGTGTACTCCCCGTCGCACTCCTGGTTGATCTTCACGTCCTACAGGGACAGCCAGGACGTAATTGAACCTGGAGATATAGCGAAGCACTTCCACGCTGTGGAAGCATCAAGGGCCACGAGCTCCACCGCAACCCCCAGGGATAGGACCTGTCCCATGGGGGACTCCACGATATCCAGCTCTCTCACCCCCCTCACGTGCCTCGCTACGGCCAGGGTCTTCTCCTTAACACTGGTGGTGGCGGTTGAGTAGCTCCAGGAGTGGCCGTCCTTCCCACTCCCCAGGCCGTCCACTCCCGTAGAACCTCACCCTAGTCTAGGGAGACGCCGATCTCCTCATCTCCGCAGTTCGCCCAGGTTCACCCCCTCCCCTTCCTTAACAACCCCTCAGCCAGGGCCTCCTCCGCGCCCCACGGTCTGGGGCGAGACCCGGTGGGCGCCCGCGATCCACAGACCCGTTACACAGTGCGGCGAGATAAGGTCTCGGCCACCTCCCTGGAAGTTCAGGTGGGGAACTATTTCACCTCCCACCACAGTTCTTAGCGAGGGATCGATCGTGTTACCCTCGTGGTTCTGCTCATGAATGATACGAGGACTCCCTTGCCTTAAACCCTTCCGCCCTCACTCTCAGCTCGGAATTGTAAAACGGTGAAATATTTTTAGAAAAGTGGTTTTGGGTCTGCCGTTACGGATGGAACTTCAGCCCCCTTAATCCCCGTAATTTTAAATACCCTTAGAACTCTCTTTGCCCCATGCTCGGCGTCGCCTTCTACCCTGAGCATTGGCCGGAGGAGAGGTTCCCCACAGACCTCGGGATGATGGTCGAAGCTAGGGTGAAGTTGGTCAGGATGGGGGAGTTCTCCTGGACCAGGATGGAGCCCAGGGAAGGGGAGTTCAACTTCTCCTGGCTCCTCCACTACATAAGGGAGCTCAACTCCAAGGGAATAAGGAGCGTCATAGGCACTCCCACCGCTTCTCCCCCTCCGTGGGCGATCAGGAGTTATCCCGACATATTGCCTGTGGACTTCAACGGGATCAGGCCCAGGTTCGGGACGAGGAGGCAATACTGTCCCAATAACCCGAACTACAGGAGGCTCTCGGAGAGGATAGCCAGGGAGCTGGCCCGCGCAGTGAGTGAGGAAGAGGGTGTGGTGGGCTTCCAGGTAGACAACGAGTTGTCCCTGGGTTGGAACTACTGCTACTGCGATCACTGCGTGAGGGGCTTCAGGGAATACTTGAGGAGTAAGTATGGCACTTTAGGGGACCTGAACGAGAAGTGGGGCACCGTGTTCTGGGGTCACGAGTATAACGACTGGGAGGAGATCCACCCTCCCTCTTACCCATACGATTACTACAACAGGGGCTTGGCCTTGGACTGGGTGAGGTTCAGGTCCTCCTCAATGCTTGACTACCTCAGGCTTCAGGTTGAGGTAATAAGGGAGGAGGCACCCGGGAAGTTCATCACCACGAACCTCATGGGCCTCTACCCGGAGCTCGACTACTACTCACTGGGGAGGGAAGTGGACTTCCCCTCCACGGACGTCTACCCGAAATACAGGGTCGACTACTACGATCCGTCGTGGATAGCCATGATATACGACGCCACCAGGTGTATGGGTAAGGGGGATTTCTGGGTCATGGAAATGCAGGCTGGACCAACGGACGGTGGACACGGTACAGGGATCGGCGCGTCCCCAGAACCTGGGGAAATGAGGAAGTGGTTCTACCAAGCCCTAGCGCACGGCTCCTCAGCGAACCTTTTCTTCAACTGGCGCACAAGTCCCAGGGGGAAGGAGCAGTTCTGGCACGGTGTTTTGAACCACGATGGCCTGCCCAACAGGAGATACGAAGAGCTCAAGCAGATCGGGAGAGAGGTAGAAGCGTTAGGGGAGGAGCTCAAGGGTTACTCCATTGGGGCTTCCGTTGCCCTGCTTTTCAGCTACGAGTCCATGTGGACCTCGGACGTGGTGGAGGGAGGGTATTACCCCATGACATATTACGAAGTAATCAGGACTGCCTACAGGGGACTATGGAGGGAAGGGATCCCAGTGGACGTGGTAGGTCCAGCTTCCGACCTCTCCAAGTACTCCACGGTCCTCGCTCCATTCCTTTACCTGTGCGGTGAAACACTCCTCAGGAAGCTCAGGGACTTCGTTACGAGAGGAGGGAAGCTGATCCTCACCGCCAGGTCATTGATCAAGGACGACTACAATAGGGTTGCCACGGGAGCCCAACTGGAGGACTTCTGGTCTCTAACCGGAGTCAGAGTGGAGGACTACACGAAGTTACCTGCAAACGTGGAGTATGCTGAGGTGGACTTCCCCCAAATGAGAGTGAGGGTGAGGTGGTGGATTGAGGCCCTTTCCCCCCTCAACGATGCCAGGGTGATCGCGACCCATTCCTTCAGGGAGTTCAAGGGTAAACCAGCTGCAGCCTCCAGGGGAGGGGTCACCGTCTTCGGTTTCTTCCCACCTGAGGAGGTTTACGCTCAGACAGTGAAGGGGGAGGAGAGGTGGGGAGTAGGGGATCAGGAGGTTGAGGTGGTGAAGGGGGAGGTCAAGGGAAAATGGGTCCTGTTCCTCATAAACCACTCCTCCTCCCTCAAGAGGCTCGAGGTGGACCTCAAAGGACGGGAGTGGTATTCGATCCTCTCCAGGCGGGAGTTCAAGGGGAGGACGCAGGTGGAGCTTGGACCTCACAGTGTGGAGGTTATGAAGTCGATTTGATCCAGCATGCCTCACCGGTCGGATCAAAGCACTGAAAACCTCTCCGCTTCACCGAATGGAGAGGTCCCAGCACAAGGGCTTCCCCTCTTCGGTCGAACTGTATCGCCTTGACTAACGTAATCGATTACAATGGGTGCCATATTCAAATAGAGGTGTATACCTTTAAATTCAAATTGGAAGTTTTAAACAGGGTAAGGAGGGTCCGCGCATCCCCTAGGAGCCGGGTCCTTTTCACGTCAATGGCGTTTTCAAGTCTTTCTTCAGACCTATAGAGAGTGGAAGAAGACGATATCAAAAGGACGATCCCCCAGAGGGTGTGGGCCCAGAGCCCTTGGGCTCAGGTTCCACGAGCCGCCGTAGTCAGCAGTTTCAGTTAAGGCGTGAAATTTGCAAAAAGGGGTTAAGGGCGTAAAGCCCCGCCAAGGGGACGGAGGCCTCCCTTAACCACTACATCTGTAACTCGGGTGAACCCGCTATCATCTCGCCACGATTGTGGCCTTCACCTCTGCCTGGGACGAGATCTGCACCCACGTTCCTGGACTTTGGACGACATTGAGTCCCTTTCTGAGCTCCTGCTCCTCCACCTCCTGGTCCTCAAGGGAGAGCCTCATCCTTAACTTAGCTGGCCCGGAGATGTTGACCAGGAGCTTAGAGACCCCAGAGGCGTAGAACCACTTGCTCTGCCTCCCGTTGAATAGGCCCCTCCTCTCGGGGTAAGCCCTGGGGTCGAAGACCTGGAGCGAGACCTCTGCAGCCCAGATCTCGTGTGTGTAACCCTCCCTGTTGGTGGAGGGGTTCCTGGTCCAGGTGTCCCTGAATGAGGCGAAGAGGAGTTTCGGCCTGCCGTCTGGGAGGATCGTGTAGTGGGGGTGGCCCACCTGTGTTAAGCTATCGTCTATGGGAAGGAGGGGCATTAGGGAGGCCTGAAGGGCCTCGACCTCCTTGAGTGAGTTCAGCTGAGGGACCTCCTCCACAGTGGGGCCCAGGAAAGTCTGTAAGCCCCATTTCCCCGCGTTGTCCTCCTCCACGAAGACCTGGATCCTGGGCAGGGTGGTCAGGTCTATTACGTCGTTTGCATTAGCCCACCTCCCGAACTCCCCCCAGTCCTCTACCTCCACCTTACTTAGGTCATCCACGTTCTTGACCAAGTAGAGTCCGACTCCCGGACTCCCCCTTTCCTTGACCAAGGGCGTAGAGGCCAGGGCCTCGGTCAGGACGCCGTAGGCCCCTGTGGGTTTCATGGGGAAACCTGGGTCAGCGACCCTCCCGAAGTCCAGGATCTCCCTGTGGCCCTTGAGGTTCCAGTTAGGGTCGAAGACGAAGAGGAGCACCTTACTCCCGTGTGTCGAGGTGACCAGGAACTCGTCTCTAGCCTCGTTGTATATTCCCCTAACGGCGTTGTGGGTGTAGTCCACCTTGGTGGGGAACTCGGAGGGTAAGATCTTCCTGGCCGTCCTCAGGCTCACGTTCAGGTCCTCGTCCACTTCCGCCACTAAACCCTCCCTCTTCAGACCCACGGGGTCCTTCCACCCCGTGAAGAGGAGCCATACCCTATCCCTCTTGACGTCCTGTATTAGGTAGGGTGTCCCAACCCCTCCCCTTATATCCTCCATTGGGGAGTCGTGAGGCAGGAGGACTTCTCGAGACCTCATGGAGCATTAACGCGCGGGGAGGTTAATAAAGTGAGGTCCTAACGGGCTCTCCCAGCTTCACGGGCTTCAGGCCCCCCACTTCCCCTCAACTCCACTCGGCCAGGCAGAGCGAACCTCTCCCCCTGAGGGTTTTAGTGCGGTAACGGAAGGGTGTGCGAACCCTGGAAAGGCCGTGATCAACCCCTCATTCACTTCAGGGTTGGTCCAGAGGAATCCGAACGAGAGCATAGTCGGAGAATGTGGCTCGCAGTCCTAAACGACGATCTTCTTATATACGAGGACCACCACCACGGCCAGGAAGAGGGTCGAGACCAAGAGGGCCATCACGTTGACCACCATACCTCCTGAAGAGGGGTTCTGGAAGGGAAGGGTGAAGAGGGAGAGGAGCACTAACGTCAACGCAGTCCCGATCAGGGCCTTACCCACTGACGTGAGATCACCCCTTGACGAGGTGACAGGCTACCCTGTGATCTGGGTAGACCTCGATCAGATTGGGCTCCACCACATCGCATAGACCCGAGACGGACAGGGGGCACCTGGGATTGAACCTACACCCGGGTGGAGGGTTCAGGAGGCTCTGGACGTCTAAGCTCCTCAACTTCACCTGCTTAGTCCTGGTCAACTTTGGATCTGGCTCCAGCAGGGCATTGAGCAGGGTCTGAGTGTAGGGATGGAGGGCTTTCTCCACTACGCGATCGACGTTGGCCAACTCCACGATCTTCCCTAGGTACATGACCGCCACCCTGCCCTCCCTTGAGACATACCTGAGCGTCGCCAGATCGTGGGTTATATAGACCACGGCAGTCCTCGTTTCCTCCCTCAGCTTAAGGAGGAGATTCAGGATCTCGATCTTCTGAGAGGCGTCGACCATTGACACCGGCTCGTCGGCCACCAAGACCTTGGGCTTCACGCTCATTATCCTGGCCAAGGCAACCCTCTGCCTCTGCCCCCCAGAGAGCTGGTGGGGGTACCTGCGGATGAAGTCCTGAGGGGGAGTTAGACCCACTGCCTCCAGTAGCTTCATGACGGCCTCCCCCACGTTGGACCTATCAGCTAACTTGAACTTCAGTAAGGGCCTGGACAGGATCGTGTAGACTGTTTGAACCGGGTTCAGGGAGGAGTAGGGATCTTGGTGTAAATACTGAACGGACCTCCTGAATTCCGAGAACTCCTCCTTCCCCATGGACCAAACGTCCTTCCCCCTATACTCAACCCTCCCAGCTGCGGGTTTTATGAGTCCAGCTATGACCTTGCCTAGGGTAGTCTTACCGCACCCACTTTCGCCTATGAGGCCCAATACTTCGTTCTCCCTTATCCCCAGGGTTATGCCGTTCAGGACAGTGAGGATTCGCCTGGAGAAGAGGCCCCCCAGCTTGTAGGAGACCGTGACTCCCCTTACCTCTAGGATCGGACCGTCCACCTAGGTCCCTCCCCTGTTCCACTTGAAGCACGAAACAGACCTGCCCCTGGAAAGCTCGGTGGGCTGGGGCTCAGTGGTCCTGCAGATCTCCGCCGCTATGGGACACCTGGGATGGAAACTGCAGCCGCGGGGTGGGTTCACCAGATCCGGGGGACTCCCTGGGATGGAGATCAGTTTTCCCTCCCTATCCCTCAACTTAGGGACTGCAGCCATGAGTCCCTGTGTGTAGGGGTGGAGGGGGTTATAGAAGACGTCCTCTACGTGACCCACCTCGACCACATTCCCCGCATACATAACCGCTACCCTGTCCGCGACCTCCGCCACTACCCCCATGTCATGGGTTATGACCGCGACAGCTACATCGAACTCCCTCAGCACCCTCCTCAGGTCCTGAAGTATTACCTTCTGGGAGACCACGTCAAGCGAGGAAGTGGGTTCGTCCATTATCACCACTTTAGGGTTGAGCAGGAGGGCCAGGGAGATCAAGGTCCTCTGCCTCATCCCCCCGCTTAACTGGTGAGGATAGCTCTCTAACACCCTCTTCGGGTCCAAGAGCATGACCTTGAGGAGTTCCTCAGCCCTGCTCAGGATCTCCTGCTTCCCCATGTTTGGGTAGTGAGCCTTGGCAGTCTCGATGAAGTGCTCCTTGATCTTCGACACCGGGTTGAAGGAGTTCATGGCCCCTTGGGGGACGTAGGAGATCCTGCTCCAAAGGAACCTCCTGAACTCCTGGTAGTCCACCCTGAGGAGGTCCACGAGCTCTCCCCCCTCGTTGAAGAGTATGGATCCAGACAGTATCTTAGAGTTGCTTGGCAGTTGCCTTATGATGGTGAGAGCCAGCGTAGTCTTCCCCGATCCGCTTTCACCCACTATGCCCAAGACCTCGTTTCCCTTAACTTCCAAGTCCACTTTCCTGAGGGCGTTAACGTAACCCCTCCTGCTGGAGTAAACTACCCTGAGGTTCCTGATCCTCAGGACTTCCTCACTCACCCGACCTCACCCTGGGGTTGAATATGACCTCGAAGGCCCTCGAGAAGAGTATGAGGCTTATCTGAAGGAGGACTATGGCCAATATGGGGGCCATAACGTACATGAAGGTGTTCCTGTTGTAAATTGTCCCATAAGCCCAGGCTTGGAAGAGCATAACCCCCCAGTTGTCACTCTTGAAGGGTATTATGCCCAGGTAAGCGAGGCTGGCCACTATGTATATAGCGTAGACGGCGTTCAGTATGACGTTTACAGCGATGTATGGGACTATGTTGGGGATGAGATCGTAGGTTATTATCTCCAATGAGTTGAACCCCAGTAACCTGGAGACCTCCACAAAGTCCCTTTCCTTCAGGGAGAGGATCTGGGACCTGAAGGCTCTGGCTGCGGTGGGCCAGGAGAGGGCGGCGATCAGGAGGGCCAGGGTTATCAGGTTTAGGGACTTAAAGAGGACTGCAAATATTAGGAGCAACGGGAGTTGGGGTATTGCGAGGATCACGTCCGCAGCCCCCATGAGGACTGTATCAACTGTGCCTCCCACGTAGCCAGCCAAGGACCCCAGGACTATGGCCACCAGCGTTATCAGGACCCCAACTATGAACGCTGTCAGGAGCATGGTGGGAGTGCCGTGGACGATCTGGGCGAATATGTCCTCCCCTTGGAAGTCAGTGCCGAAAGGGTGTTTCCAACTGGGCGGGGCGTATATGGCTGAGGACACGGAAGGCGCAGGGATCACCAGTGTGCGGCTGCCGTGATCGGGGGGACAGCCCTAGTTGGGGGGAAGGGGACGGTCATAGGGTCCTACCTGGGGTCCATATTCATTTCGGAACTCCTGAACGGCTTCAACGTCCTGGGCGTGAGTGCCTACGCCTTCGACGCCATAATTGGGGGATCGATAATCGTGGTCATGGTGGTGTCGGGGAATGCCAAGGCGATCGCAGCTAGACTGAGGCAGGGGAGGACGGGGGAGAAGGAAAAGGAAAGGCTAATAACCGAGGAGGAGAAGGGTAAGAAGGGGAGTTGAGAAGTTGGCTGAGGATTACCTCCTGAGGGCTGTGGACGTACATAAGAGCTTCGCCGCTGTCAAGGCGCTTAGAGGAGTCAACCTGAGCCTCAGGAAAGGGGAGGTGGTGGCTCTCCTTGGGGACAACGGGGCTGGGAAGTCCACCTTCGTGAAGATCCTCTCCGGTTACCTGAAGCCGGACAGGGGGGAGATATACCTGGAGGGGAAGAGGGTTAGGTTCAAGTCCCCGCTGGACGCTAAGGCTGCGGGAATAGAGACGATCTACCAGGACCTGGCCCTGATCCCGGACTTGAGCGTCTATCACAACATATTCCTTGGCAGGGAGAGGCTCTTCTCGGTCAGGCTGATCAACGACAGGGAGATGATCGAGGAGGCCAATGAAGTGCTCGACGTCCTTCAAATAAGGATCCCCGACGTGAGGGTCAAGGTGGAGTCCCTCTCAGGAGGGCAGAGACAGGCGGTGGCCGTGGCCAGGGCGGTATACTTCTCAGCCAAATTGGTCATAATGGACGAACCCACAGCAGCCCTGAGCGTGGTGGAGACGAAGAAGGTGCTGAGCCTCATAAGGAAACTGGCAGAGAGGGGAATATCGGTCATAGTGATAACCCACAGCATAGCCCAGGGTTACGAGGCAGCGGACAGGATAGCGATCATGGAGAGGGGGAGGATAATACTAGAGAAGGAGAAGAAGCAGACCACAGTGGAGGAAATAACGGAGTTCATGAGCGATGTGGCGACGGGGAAGATAAAGATAAGCGAGGATTGACTCCTGAACCTAGCTGACTTAAAGATACCAGTTTCAGGTCCGAGCCAGGGGAAATGCCTAGGCTCAATTGATCACCCTGGCCTAGGGGTGTGAGGGCGAGGAGGGGTGGAATACGTCTACGCCCTTTGATGATCAGGGGGAAGGGCGATCACCTGAAATTGCACAAATAATTACTTTTTAAACTTGGATGTCTCCATAAATCCATGGCCCTCTTCAGGTTCACCCCCGATCCCAGCTTCTATCCCTCACCTAAACAGGCCATAAAGGCCCCACATGAGGACCTCGCATACGTAGCCTGCCTCTACGAGGGGACAGGGGTGGAGAGGCCCGACTTCATTGCGGTGGTGGACACTGATCCTAGCTCGGAGTCCTACTCTAAGGTATTGGGGAAAGTGGAGCTCCCCTACGTTGGGGACGAGCTCCACCACTTCGGCTGGAACGCCTGCAGCTCCGCTCTCTGTCCCAACGGGAAGCCCAACCTGGAGAGGAGGTTCCTCATTGTTCCAGGCCTTAGGTCCTCTAGGATTTACGTGATCGATACCAAGGCGAGTCCTAGGTCCCCCCGATCGTCAAGGTAGTGGAACCTGAGGTCGTTAAGGACGCAGGTTACTCCAGGTTGCACACAGTCCATTGAGGCCCTGATGGGATATACCTGAGCGCTTTGGGGAGCGAGATCGGTGGAGAACCCGGAGGCGTCCTCATGCTGGATCACTACACCTTCGACGTCCTGGGGAAGTGGGAGGTGGACAGGGGAGATCAACGTTTGTCCTACGACTTCTGGTGGAACCTGCCCGAGGAGGTCATGGTAACCAGTGAGTGGGCCACCCCTCAGACCATGGAGGGGGGATTGAAACTGGAACACCTCAAGGACAGATACGGGAACAGGCTTCACTTCTGGGACCTGAGGAAGAGGAGGAAATTGGCCTCCGTGGTCCTGGGGGAGGAGAACAGGATGGCGCTTGAGATAAGGCCTTTCCATTCGCCCTCGAGGTTAGGGGGATTCGTTAACCTCGTGGTCAGCCTAAGGGACCTCAGCAGCTCAATATGGTATTGGTTCAGGGAGGATGGGAAGTGGAGGGCGGAGAAGGTCATAGAAGTCCCTGCGGAACCAAGTGAAGGGGGTCTTCCGGAGATCCTGAAGCCATTCAAGGCGGTCCCTCCCCTAGTAACGGACATAGACCTCTCCCTGGACGATAGATACCTCTACTTGAGCCTCTGGGGAATAGGGGAGGTCAGGAAGTATAATGTCTCCGATCCCTTCAGGCCCAGGCTCGAGGGGAGAGTGAGGTTAGGGGGAATAGCCCACAGGGCGAGGCATCCTAACGGTGCGGAGCTCAGCGGAGGACCTCAGATGCTTGAGTTGAGCAGGGACGGGAGGAGGGTCTACGTGACCAACTCGCTCTACAGCAGCTGGGACAACCAGTTCTACCCAGAGGGGATCAGGGGGTGGATGGTGAAGCTCAATTCAGATGGAGGACTGTCTGTAGACAGGGAGTTCCTAGTGGACTTCGGGCAGGCAAGGTCTCACCAGGTCAGGCTCAGGGGAGGAGATGCGAGTTCTGACTCCTATTGCTTCGCTTGAGGTAGCGGTCCTGGGTCTCATCGTAGGCCTCGACCCCAGGGAAACTTGGCTCCTCTCGGTCATGCGTTACTGGGCAACGAGGTCTGCGACCGATCTGCTCAAGATCCTCGGCTCCTCGATCCTGGCCCTGATCGCCATCACAACTCTGCCGGCCCTCATGCTCAAGGAGGTCTTGGGCTACCCCATCTCTATTTACCTCCTGGCATTTGCCTCCATATTCCACGGGATCGCTAAGTCAACCTTCGGAACGCCCCACTACGTGAGTAGTCTGAGCCCCACGTTGAGGAACTCCCTGTGGAGGGCACTGGCTTTAGGCGGGACGGGGGGCTATCCCGTGGCGTTCGCCCTAGCTTACTGGGTCTCAGGGTGGTCACCCTACACATTCATCGCCTTTCCCTCCCCTCTGCTCCTGGGTGCCTTCACTATGACAGCCCTCTGCCTGAGGAGCGAGTTGGCCTTACTCAGGAGGGCCTGGCTAAACTACGACCTCTTGAAGGGCCTTCTTCTATGGGCTTTAGCCATGACCTCCCTCTGGAGGCTAAACTACCCCTGACCTACTGAAGCTGAGTCCTCAGGGGCTGGCAGAAGTGATTAAGCGAGAAGTCACGGGTAAGCACTAACTCACTGCCCCTACCTCTCGGCCTCCCCCCTCCAAGTCCATGCGAGGCCCCCTTCAACCGTGTGAGCCCCCTATGCGAAATTCACTAAAGGATAACAACTCATCATTCAGGGGAGTCGGAAAACCTTATATTAGGAGGATGGAATTAAATCCTGTGTCAACTTCTAACGTAAGGGTCTTCACTCCCACCTCCCTGGCCGTCTTCCTGGCACCCATACTGGCATTGGTCTACGCCGTCACCGCTAGGAACTTCACTTTCCTGGACTACGTCCACGTCCTCACCGGGGGATGTGGACTGGTATTGACCTCTTCATGGGCCTCGTCATGAGTAGGATCCTCAGGTCCCTGGACCCTGGGAGCAGGGCGCAGTTAATAATGAGGCTTACCCCACTCATGCTCCTCTTCATGCCCTCCATCGCAGCTGTGGCCACGACGGCTGGAGTTTACTTGGCTTCATGGCTTGGGATCTTCAAGCTCAGTAACCCCATAATATTGGCCACCGGGGGAGTGGTCCTAGTGCTCATAGCCCAGGGTTTCGGGATCATAATGCCGAACGAGGTTAGGATATTCCTCGAGATCAGGAGAGGGGCTAGGGACAGGGAGAAGATAAACAGACTGGGCATGAGGAATATATACGTTGGGGGAAGCCAAGTGATCTTCCAGATAGTGGTGATCTTCCTCATGGCCAAATTGACCGTAGGGTAATCGGCCTATCTCCACCCCTCACAGGTCATCCTCCCCCATGAAGCGAGAGAGCCACCTTTCCTTGAAAGGGTTTAAGCGCTCTGCCCGGGGTGTTGCTCCGTCCTTTCTGATTCCCTCCCCGCCCTAGAGGGATCCCCTCAGGGCGGTTGATTGCTCCCACCGTGGATTCAGGTTCACATCCCATTTGGCTTACAGTTGAGGGGGCAGAGGCTTTGCATTCCAGTCATTCCGGGTCCAGAAGGGGAAAGGGGATCCGTCGTATGAAATATAGAGATTCTGATCGCCTCTTCCACAGTCCCATTTCCTGAACCGAGCTAGGAGGGGCGTCGCTGGAAGCACTGAGAGGATCCTTTCGAGGAAGGGATCTAGAGGGGCCTGTCCTGTGGAAACTGTAGCATTCTTACGTGATATTATTAAACTCCTTAATACCACATCAACGGCAGTTCTCTCCGAGGGTAATGTATTCCACTCAGCCAGCCCCAAGGAGTTGGGGGTGACTTTGGATGAACCCTCAAGGGGCCATGGCTGAATCGGAAGTGGGTGAAAGTGGGAAAGTCACGCCACGGGTAAACACAGCCCGTTGAAGTGGTGGAGGACGTAAGGTTTCAACCGCGCTCTCCCAGGACACCGCTGCTCCTCAGGATCTCCCCTATGGATCTCTCCTCCTCCTCGCCACAGGGGACTAGGGGTTCCCTCACATACCTCTTCACGGGTGTCCCCAGGACCTCAAGGGCCCCCTTTATGGAGGCCGTGTAGGATCCGCAGTGGTCGTATATCCTCTCCAGGCTCAGGAGCTTCCTCCACTCCTCAGAGGCCTCCCTCAGCTTCCCCTCCTTCCAACTCCTGTAGACGCTAAGGTGAACCTGGGGAACTGCGTTGGCCAACCCCATTACTCCACCGTCCCCTCCCATGAGGAGTAGGGGTAAAAGGTAGTCGTCGAAACCAGTCATGATGCTGAAGTCCCTCCTGATCGGCTTGAGCCTCAGGATGAGCCTCCTCATGTAGTCCAGACTGTCCACCGTGACCTTAGTCCCCACCACGTTCTGGTGTTCCAGGAGCTTCAGGTAGACGCTGAGGGGTATCTCGATCCCAGTGAAGATGGGTATGTTGTATATTATCAACGGGACGTCCACCTTGTCAGCTATGATGGAGAAGTGCCTTATTAATGCCTCTGGGCCCACCTTGAAGTAGAAGGGAGTGGTGGCGACGATGGCGTCTACTCCCACATCCACCAGGGCCTTACCCAGGGACACAGCGTCCTCAGTGTAGTTAGCGCTCACTCCCCCCATTACCTTCACCCCACCTCCCTTGGCTTCTATCACCTGCCTGGTCAACTTGATCACTTCATCCCTGCTCAAGTGCACGAACTCCCCAACCGAGGAGTTGACGAATATCCCAGCGACGCCCCTGGAGGAGAGATTTGAGGAGAGCCACCTCGTGGCCTCTAAGTCCAGTGAGGAGTCACTTGCGTATGGAGTCACCATTGGGACCACGACGCCTTCCAACCTGAAAGCCATAGCGGGAAATGGGGTCTCAGGTTTTATGCTTTGTGATGTTTCAGGTCCCTGGAGACTGTAACGCTTCTACGTAACTACTAGTTATTTTTAATTACTTCTAAATATCGTTTTGATGTGGGTTACGTTTATATAGTATTACCGAAATAGTTTTTATTGATGATCTCCCAACCGATGACGGGCACTGCTCACGAGGGTGGGAAAAAGTGTGGATGGGAGGGTATTGAAGTTTCCCTCGACCAGCCCCAAGGACTTAAGGGTGACGGTGTATGACCCCTTAAGAGGGGTGCCCGTGGTGGAATTAGAAGTGATTAAAAGTAAGGAAAAGTTACGCCACGGGTAAACACTCTGACTCACCCCCGAAAGGGGCTTTACGCCCTGCCCCATTCTTTGTGGCACTTCTACGTAACTTTCAAGTACTGCCGATCGCTTCTGAATAGCCCAACGGCGGTCCGTATGGGCATGTCATACACGTACCTTCAGGGATGGGACGGTTGAGCCTGTGAACCCTCCACCCTTGGGCGAGGTGGGGCCTTGAAGGGGAAATCGCAGGGGGAGCCCCGTAAGGGTGACCCTTGCTCTACCCCTGGGGGAACGGAGTGGGGTATTTTCGTCCCTGGGAAGTGAAGGGGCGGACCGCCAGTCTATGAACCTCCGGAACCCTTAGGGTGTGTAGGGGGACTCCAGTTAGCTTTTTTGGCTTCCCCTCCCCTTCACTGCCCATGAATCCCGTGGACGAGATCCTTAGGCCCTCGCCCGCCATAGAGGGGAGCGTGGATCACCTCTTCTACTGCTGGAAGAGGGTCCCCTCCATGAGGCAGGGGGTGGAGGAGGACTTCCAGGTTTGTAAGGCGAGCGACTTCTGGAGGGTCATCTACGATCAGAGGAAGTACACCGACTTCATCTCCTCCTACGTTAAGCCCAAGGGAGTGCAGACCGTCTCCATGAGGTCCAGGAAGACCTTCAAGTTCGGCGACTTCACACTGATGACCAAGCTCCCCAGGGCGCAGGGTGGGCCCATGCTCTGGTTCGGCTTCGAGCACGACGACCTCTTCGCAGGGGGAGCTGCGCACTTCTGCTGGCACTCGAACAAGGGAACCCTGACCGCCAACGTAGGGGGGATATCCAAGCTCATCTCCATGGACTTGACCAAGTTCCTCCCGCCCGACTCGGACTCCAAGTACCATTGGTACAGCATCAACGTGAGGAGGGGGGTGATCCTCTGGTATGTGGACGGAAAGCTCAGGGCGTTGGCCTCAACGGCTTTGGGCGACAGGAGGGAAGGGGAAGTGATCCACAGCGATTTTCCCTACGCAGCCGGGTGGACCACCGATCCTCCCTCACCCAACCTCGCAGTGCTCCTGGACATAGACGGGGGGAGGGAGGTGGAGTTCAATTGGGCCGACCTGAACCCATGGGGACTGAGGGTCTCTAACGGGGACCCACAAGCACCAGTGAGGTTGAGGCTGTACACCGCGGGTTCGGAGACGGCCTGGAGCGGACGCAAGGTCCAGGCGGGAGAGGAGTTGACCTCATCGCCGCTGCCTGGGACTGGGAACAAAAGCTTGACCCTCTGGGCACCACGCGGGACAGTTACCGTAGAGTACTTCACTGAGGGGGGTTGGATCGAAAGTGGGGAGGCAGAGGTCATGGGGGTTTGGACGTGGAGATCCCAGGACGAAGTCCCCATGCTGAGGTTCAGGTATAGGGCCAGAGAAGGGGGAGAGATCAGGACTGCATCGCTCTCACTGACTTAACCCATCTCGCCCTAGAGGGTCCTAAGGGCTGAATCCTTTTTCAAGTTAATAAATGTTTTATGTTCGTCCGTGTTATGAGTTCCTCCATGAGGGGATGATTTCCCACTGGGTGTGGGCTCCGCCCGGGGGAGTGAAAGGGGGTGTGGGTCCCGTGCCGTTGGGCAGGGTCCACGACCCGCCCTTGAACCGTGCTGGGGGCTGAGTCCCTACACCTGATCAGGTTGAATGAAATACAGGAAGCCTATCCATAGAGGCGGGGTATTTCACAGGTCTTCGATGACGGTATGGACACACTCAGGCCATTGGGGGTTTGGGTTTCATAGGATTTCATAATATTTAATATCAATCCTCAGCCCTTGGGCTTCACCGGAGTCACGGGGAAACCCGTTCACACCCCTCCGCCCCCTTAGCGGGGTAACCCCAACCCACACCCGCGGAATATCACGGACGTGGGGGAACCCGCACATCTTGAGGAAGATATTCAAGGACGCGTTCAATTGCCTATCAAGGGTGAACCCACACCTCTCACAGTGAAAAGTCCCGCCGACCTTTCGGGAAA
>Ga0208662_100134_pt1 | contig 33658 bp, 32 predicted proteins | sample OSPB_host_MetaG_FD_187136 | JGI IMG/M metagenome (GOLD analysis project Ga0208662, IMG submission 187136) | Hot spring microbial mat communities from Yellowstone National Park, Wyoming, USA - OSPB_host_MetaG (SPAdes) (version 2) | ecosystem: Environmental > Aquatic > Thermal springs > Hot... | reverse complement strand
TCTATTAAATTCAAAGATACCATTAGCCTTCCTACTAATGTTGATTTTCCATTATCTACATGCCCTACTACTACCAAATTAATATGTGGTTTTTCTCTTGCCATTTAAGATTATATTTATAAAAAAATTTATATATAATTCAGCCAGATACTAAAGGTTGTAATATATTATTAAAGAAACTATATGGTAAAGCCCCTGCAAATTCAAACATTATATAACTATTATCTGGTGTTGTATATACTGAAGGACTTAATCCATATTGCTTTAATTGATTTAATACATTGTTAACTTGCTGGACTGTTTGAAATGTAATTGATGATGTCTTTACAGCTATTATAAATGATGGGGTTCCGCCAATTCCATATTCACTTGCATCATAATTTTCTTCATTATATATTTGAGAGTAATATTCTGAACTATTTACACATGAATCTATTTCATTAACATTTAATCCCATAGCCTGAGCTTCTTCATTAAATACATTATATACATCTTGCTGACTTGAGAAAGTATCCCATGATATATTTTGCATTTGATTATACCAACTCCAATTTGCAAATTGATCCCATGTATTAAATCCATATAATTCATATACACATGTTAAATATTGTGATGTTATGTTTGCATATGGATGTATTTGATATAGTGGGAAATTTATATACACCCATGCTATTTCTCCATTATTTATATAATTTTGCTCAATTTGTGGAAATGTTTGTAAGTAAAATAGATCACAGTATGGACACGCATAATCTGAGAATTCATACACAACAACATTTGCATTATTTGGATTTCCATATACTGGATCTATATTTGAAATATTTGGCAATGGAGCTTGTGGTAGTGTTTGTAAGTATGTTTGCAATTGATTTGAAGAACTACTAGATGATCCATATACTTTTATATTTGATATTGAATTTGCTACAATATAAGATCCTAAAACTACCGATATTGCCAATACTACAAACCCTATTATTATTGATTTCTCAACACTAAGATTAAATTTCCATTCTTCCTTTTCTTTATTTTCTTGACTTTTTTCTTTTTCATTTTCCATTCAAAATATTTTAATAAAAGATTTTTATTTATTTAGATTCATTACTTTCAAGTAAATAAAATACTCCCATTATAAATGGTATTATTGATATAGTTTTTGAATGAGTTAATACATAAGTTAGAATTCCCAACAAAATTATTATCCCAAATATTATCATATTCATTCTATTTATTTTTATCATAATCTTTATTGTAAGAAAACATCTTATATACCTTATTTTAAATATATAAAGTTATGGTAGAATATCGGATCTATGAACATAAATTGGAATAGAAATATAGAAGAAGAGATAAAAAGATTCTGGAAGGAAAATTATATATATGAAAAATGGATTTTAAAGAATGAGAAAGATAAAAGATATATATTTCTAGAGGGTCCTCCATATACAACAGGTTCTCCGCATATGGGCCATGCTTATAATAGAACAATTAAAGATATTATATTAAGATACTACCAAAAGAAAGGATTTAATATATGGAATCAGGCAGGTTTTGATATGCATGGATTACCAATTGAAGTAAAAGTTGAAGAAAAATTAAAGATTAGGGATAAAAGAGAGATAGAAAAAATTGGTGTTGATAAATTTATTAAAGAATGTTTTAATTTTGCATATGGATCAATGAACGAATTTACAAAATTCTATGAAGATATAGCACATTGGCAAGATATAGACAACCCATATTTACCAATTAAAAACGAATTTATTGAAAGAGTATGGGAGGCTTTGGCAAGAGGTTATGAAAATAAATTAATATATAAAGAAAAGAAACCTGTTTGGTGGTGTCCTCATTGTCAAACATCATTATCAAAACAAGAAATAGATTTGGGATATGAAGATCCTACATATAAAAAGGAAATATCAAATGCAATTTATGTAAAGTTTAAATCAAAAGATATGGAAAATACATATTATATAATTTGGACAACAACCCCTTGGACATTATTATATAATTTGGGTATTATGATAAATCCTGAATTAAAATATGTAAAAGTAAAGGTTCCAAAGATTTATGTTGAAGAACTAGAGTTGGATTATAATAACCATAAGACTATAAAAACGAACATTAAAAGAGAAAATGGTTATGAATATTGGATTATTGCAAAAGATATATTAGAAAAATTAATGAGTAAATTAAATATTGAATATGAAATAGTAGATGAACTTTATGGAAAAGATCTGGAATTTAAGGAATATGAACCTTTATTCTATGATGAATTAAAAGATTATATAGAAAAACTTAAATCTGAAAGAAGTGGGATATTTAGGATTTGGTTATCTAAAGAATATGTAAATACACAAGAAGGTACTGGTTTAGTTCATTCAGCTCCAGGTTGTGGTTTTGAAGATTATGATGTTGCTAAAAAATATAATGTCCTTCCATTCAATACAACAGATGAAATCGGAACTATTTTGGATATAAAATATTTTGAGGGATGGGTTGCAAAAAAAGATGATTATAAATTTATATTAGAAGTATTAAAGAAAAAATCTTTAGTGTATTTTGAATGGTATGAACATGATTATCCAATATGCTGGAGATGTAGAAATAGGGTAATTGTTAGATCCCCAGAACAAATATTCATTAATATATCTTCAATAAAATCAAAAACATTATTAGATCTTGAAAATGTTAATTTTATACCTGAGGCAGCAAAAAATGCATTTATAAATACTGTAAAATCTGCACCGGATTGGGTAATATCCAGACAAAGATATTGGGGAATTCCAATACCAATGTGGGTTGATAAAAATGGACATGTAAAATTTGTTAGAAATGTTAAAGAATTGGAAAAATTAACTGGAAATAAATTTAAGGAATTAATAATAGTAGTAAAGTTTACAGATTATACTGAAAAACTATTACAAAGGTACTTTAAAGAAAATAATATATATTATGAAGATGAAATAAACGATATAAATAGATTATATGGTGTATTTAGTAAATATGAAGATAAATCTGTAGTAATTGTAAATAATTTTAAATATGATATATTAAATCAATTAATTGATTTATATTATGTTAGGGCATATGGATCAAGAGATTATGAAATAATATATCTATATAATTATAATTTACATAGACCATACGTAGATAAATTTACATTCAAATGTGAAAAATGTGGAGAAGAAATGAGAAGAATTTCAGATATATTGGATGTATGGGTTGATTCTGGTTCAGCAACAGTTGCAACAGATACATATCCTGTAGATTTCATAACAGAAAACTATGATCAAATTAAAGGATGGTTCTATTCTTTAGCAATGATAGGAGAATTACACTATAATAATATACCATATAAAAATGTATATGTTGGTGGATTTATTTTAGATGCATATGGAAGGAAAATGTCAAAATCTTTAGGAAATGTTGTTTCTCCATATGATATAATTAATAAATATGGGGCAGATACTATGAGACTCTATTTAGGATCTATTGTAGAGGCATATGAAGATATAAAATTACAATGGGAAGATATAAAAGTTAAATATCAGGTACTAAATACATTATTAAATATTTCAACATATTTAGAAGAATATTCTAAATATTACAATATAAATCCGGCAAAAATAAATGTAGAAAATTTAAGGTGGGTAGATAAATATATGCTACATTTCATAGAAAAAAGCAAAAAAGAAATATACAATGCATTAGATAACTATTTAATATGGAAGGCTGGAAGAATATTACAAGATATGATATTAGAATTATCGAGATTTTATATAAAAGCGACAAGAGAAAGAATAAAAACAGAACCTGATAAGGTATTATTTGTAATATATAAATCTCTATATAATATAACAAATATAGGATCAATTATAACTCCATTTATTTCCGAATATATTTATCAAAAATTAAGAAATCTATATGGATTAGAAGGTGAATCAATAATATTAGAAGATCTAACAAAAGTTGAGGAACAATACATAGATGAAAAAATTGAAGAAGAATATAAATTATTTAATTCAATTGTAGAAAATGCATTAAAGCTAAGAAATATGCTAAATTTAAACATAAGAAGACCATTAAAAACCCTATATTTATATAACTACGATGGTAGGATATTACTAAAGTTTTTGGATAATAAAGATATTATAGAATTATTAAAGGATTATCTAAATGTAAAAGAAGTTGTATTTGAAAATATTGCTGAGAATTTCATATATGTAAATATGGGCTTTGGAAACTTTAAGTTAGGATTTGATACAAAATATTATCCGGAATTGGAAGAGGAATGGTTATACAGAGAAATAAGAAGAAGATTACAAGATATAAGAAAAGAAAACAAATTAAGAAAAGGTCAAAAGGCAAATATAGAGATATATGCTGATGAAAAGCTACTAAATATAATAAAAAAATATAAAGATACCTTAGAAAAAGATACTGATACCATAATAATAATAAAGGACTCAAATGAGGGTCTAAAAAATGTAGAAAGGATATACGAAATGAGTATATTTTATAGGCTAAATATTTTATAAGTTTTTATTAAATTTATTAAAAATGGTTACATGGGAAATTTCCAATGCTGTTGTTACAATATATTTTAATGTAAAGTTGCCATTGGATAAAATTGCAAATCTAATTCCTTATGCTCAATACGATCCGGAAACATTTCCTGGATTGATTATACCATTAAGAGGGGGTGGAGGTAAGGAAGAAAATGTTAAAGCATTGGTATTTAATAGCGGAACAATAAATATATCTGGAATAAAAAGATTAGAGGATATAGAATATGTCGTAGAAAAATTAAGAGAATTATTTAAACAAATCGATATAGAACTTCCAAAAGAATATAAAATAAAGGTACAGAATATTGTTGTAAATGGAAAATTTGATTATGATAATATAGATATAGTAAATCTGGCAGATGAAATACCTGATTCTCAATATAATCCTGAGGCTTTTCCGGCTGTTACTGTTGTATTCAATATATCTGAGAATTATAGAGTAAAATTTAATGTATTTAAAAATGGAAAATTTGTATGCCCAGGATTAAAAGGCGAATTTAATACTTTTGATGCAATTAAACAACACGTAGATTATGTATTAAATTCATTCCAAGAAAAAGTAATAAAGAAATATACAAAAAATAGCTTATAAATATATTTTATTACAATAGAACTATGACGGAATCATCTGGAACAACGATTGTTGCAATAAGATTTAAGGACGGAGTATTAATTGCATCGGATAAACAAACAACAGCAGGAATGATGGTATATCATAATAAAGCACAAAAATTGCATCAGATTACTGATAATATATTAATTGGAGCTGCTGGTTTAGTTGGTGATATTCAGGCTTTGGTAAAAATATTACAGGCAAATCTAAAATTAAAATATTTAAGATCAAAAAATGAACCAACTGCAGAAGAAGCTGCAAGCTTTCTATCATCATTAATGAACTATTATAAATGGTTCCCTTTCTTTACAGAAGTAATAGTTGTTGGAAAAGATAATGATGATTACAATATATATTCAATAGATGAGGCTGGAGGATTGGAAAAATTTGATAACTTTACATCTACAGGTTCTGGAATGGTATTTGCTTTAGGTGTATTAGAAACAGAATATAAAGAAAATATAAGTGAGGAAGAAGCAAGAGAATTAGCAAAGAAAGCAATATTAGCTGCTATAAAAAGAGATTTGGGATCTGGATACGGTATTGAGATTTGGACATTAACAAAAGAAGGATTGAAAAAGGAACTTTATCAGGTAAAGGAAGAATTACAAAAAAAATAATTTTTTAAATCTTATACTTAATTATAAAAGGTATTTACATTATTTATGATGAATATTAAGGAAGAATTATTAAAAGAATTCCAATCAAAGGATATACACAAGATAATATTCGAAGGACCAAAGATAGTGATATATGTAAACAATGTAGATTTATTTATAAAAGGGCCTGAAATAGGGAAAAATTTGGCACAAAAATATAAGAAAAGGATTGAAATAAGAATAAATCCAAGGTTATTAAAGAGCGAAGAATATATTAAGGAAAAAGTAAGGGAAATATTAGATGGAATAAAAATAAAGGATGTTTATCTTGAAAAGCATAGATCTGTATTATATATTGAAACATATGAACCAGAAAAAATTGATTTAAATTTAATTAATAAACTAAGAGAAGAAACTCTATGTAATATTATAATACAAAGAGCTCCATTAAAATCTTCAAAAATAATAAATGTTATTAGGACATATTTACATAAAAATTCTTTATACAAATCTGAATTTTTAGACAAAATTGGAGAAAAAATATTAGAAAGAAAATCTCAGAGATTGGATCATTATAGAATTGCTTTTTTAGGTGCTGGAAGAGAGGTTGGAAGATCTTCATTTTTGTTACAAACAAAAGAAAGTAATATTTTATTGGATTGCGGACTGGGTGCAGGAAATTATTCAGAAGATAGATATCCAACATTAAATATCCCTGAATTTGATATACAAAATCTAGATGCTGTAATTATTTCACATGCTCATTTAGATCATGTTGGATTTATTCCGTATTTATTTAGAATTGGATGGAGGGGGCCCGTATATTTAACAGAACCAACAAGAGATATTGCAGCTTTAGTTTTATTAGATTATTTAAAAGTAAGTAATAAACAAAATAAAAATCCGATATTTACAACAAAAGAAATTAAATTATTTTTAAAGCATTCCATCACATTAAATTATTCTGAAGTAACTGATATAACTGGTGATATAAAAATATCATTCCATAATGCAAACCATATAATTGGATCTTCAATGGCTCATATAAATATTGAAAGTAAACATAATGTATTGTATACTGGAGACTATAAATTTAATAAAATGCCCTTATTAGAAAGACCAAATACAATATATCAAAGATTAGAAACGTTAATAATCGAAAGTACATATGGTGGATTTAATGATAAACACCCATCAAGAGAAGAAACTGAAACATTATTTATTCATGATATAAAGGAAACGATTGAAAATGGAGGAAAGGTATTAATACCAGTACTAGCAGTAGGAAGGGGACAGGATGTTTTGTTAACACTACTAAATGCAATTGAAAATAAAATGTTACCGGAAGTAAATATATATTTAGAAGGAATTGTTTGGGAAACATCAATGATTCACACAGCATATCCAGAATTTTTAAGTAAAGAAATTAGAGAAAAGATAGAATCTGGAAAAAATCCATTTGAAAGAGAAAATGTAATAAGATCAAGTAAAAAAGAAAGAGAGCAAATTATAACATCTAGTGAACCTTCAATAATAATTGCAACATCCGGTATGATGCAAGGGGGTCCCATATTAGATTATTTTAGTTATGCTGCGGAAGATGAAAAGAACTTGTTGGCTTTTGTTTCATATCAAGCACAAGGTACTTTGGGTAGAACAATATTAGATGGACAAAGAGAGATTGTATTGAATGATAGAAAAATAAATGTAAAAATGAAGGTAAATAAATATGAAGGTTTTTCTGGTCATGCAGATCATTTTGAATCAATATCTTTTATTAAATATTTAAGACCAAAACCAAAACAAGTTATTACAATACATGGTGAAATACCAAAACCATATGAATTAGCATCAAAAATATATAGAAAATTTGGAATATATTCATATTCACCAAAAAATGGCGATATAATTAGATTATAAAATTTTTTTAAAAGAAAAATAGATGATTAAAAAATATAGATATATTGCAATTGAAGGAATTGATGGATCTGGAAAAACAACAATTGCAAATTTACTATATAGTAAATTATCTGAGAAATATAATAAGATAACATTATTGAAAGAACCATATGATAATGATTTATCTAAAAAAATAAAGGAAATAATTTCAAAAGAACATGAAAAAAATTTAGATTATGGATATTTATTGGCATTATTATTTACTGCTGATAGAAGTATAAAAAACGTTGATTTAAAGAAATATTTAAATAGCGATTATATTATAATTTCCGATAGAAGTGTTTATTCCACATTTTCTTATCAAATTTTATATGAAGGAATAGATATTGAATGGATAAAATGTGTATCAAAATATATAATTAGACCAGATATTACTTTTATATTAGATGTCGATCCAAGAATTGCAGTAGAGAGAATAAATTCTAGGAATAAAAATATTACAAGTTATGAAAATACTGAATTTTTAAAAAAAGTAAGAGAAAATTTCCTAAAATTAAAGGAAATATTTCCAGATGATAATATAATTTATATTGATGGAAAAGAAAAACCTGAAAAAATATTAGATAAAATATTAAATATAATAGAAGAATAATATTTTTGACTTTTTATTATATTGATTTCTAAAGAAATTTTTATATTCCTTCAAATTATATTTTTTTGACATATAATTAAAAGCTTCCATATTCCAAATAACTATTCATATTTAATGATCAATTTATCAAACCATATTATAAATGAATTAAATAATCCAAAAAAATTAAAGATAGAACTAAAAAACAAGTAAAAGATAATAGATAAGATTATAGAAAATAATGCATCAGATAACCAATGTTTTAAAGTAACGATTCTTAATATTGGAGCTATCAATACCAAAATATTTCCTGTTATTATAAAAGATAAAGTTGCAATAATTGTATGCTCACTTGGAAAAGAATGATTTTCATAAACCAATATAGCAAATCTTTTATCAAAGTAATAATAAGGTCTTTTTCTATTAGATATTAATTTTAACAAATAAGTTATTGCTGTAGATATGATAAAAAGAAAAAAATACCTAAAATTAATGAAAAATATTATATAAAAAATGAAAGATAAATTTACTAAGTGTGAAATTGTATCAATTATATAAACAAGGTTTAATCTATCTCTCAATTTTCTATAAAAAAATTCTGATATTTTATAATCAATCATAAACATTTTATTAATGAATATTGGGTTCTTGCCCATAAAGTTTTTATATAAATCATATTTTTTATGTGATTTGTAGTTCAACTTATATTTCTAAAGGCTTATTTAAACATATTATACAATCTATACTTTATAAGCATTATCTTGTCATCTATAAATTTATAAATTTCAAAGTAGTATATAATAAGACTTATTTTTTTAGAATTTAAATTTCGAGTTTTATATATACTACTTTGAAATTTATAAATTTTTAATGGATTAAACATATAAGATTTTTTATTCTAATTTATAAAGATTTGCTTATATTAATTGGAAATATTTATATTAGTAATTACTTATCAAAGAATAAATTCCATAGAAAGAACAACTATTTCGAGGTTATATTACACTTCTTATATATTCAAAATTAAGATATTAGTTATACCAAAATTTTATAAAAATGGTATAGTTACTATGCCAAAATATTATAACAGATTATTAAAAAAGATAGAAAATAGAAAATTTTTATTTATTTAATAACCACTTCCATAAAGGTATTAGTTTTATTTCTTTATTATCTTTAATTATTTTATCTTCTAAATCCCATGTAATAATTTTTAAATCATTACAATTTAATAAATTGGATGTTTTAATTAACGATCTAACTTCTCTTCTGTTTATTTCATCTATATTATTTATATAGGAAACTTGTATTAATTCTTTTATTATATTATTTTCCTTTATTAAAAAATCTACTTCATGCTGTTCATAATCTTTAAAATAATATATTTCAATTAATGGATTATTATTAATTAATCTTAACAAATCTAAATAAACTATATTTTCCATCCTTTTTCCTATATCATATTCACTAAACAAATTTGCAAAAGATACGTCACATAGATAAACTTTTCTTGGCCATCTTTTTCTTTCAAAAAATTTGTTAGAATATTTTTCTACAAAAAATATAGACATTGTATCCTGTATTTTATCAATATATGAAAATATTGTATTTTTTGTATTTATGTTAAACTGATTTTCTATGAATCTTTTTATTCTATTTATGCTTATTTCATTGGAAAAGTTTTGCATTAAATATTCAAAAATAATTCTTGCAACATTAAAGCTTCTAATTTTTCCTCTTTCTATAAAATCTTTATAAAAAATTGTTTCATAATATTCTTTAATTATTCTTTCTTTATCTTCTATGAAAATTATTTCAGGATACCCACCAAAGTTTATATATTCTTTTAAATATTCTTTTATTTTTTCTATTTCACTTATACTCAATATTTTATCAATTCTCGTCTTTATTTTTAAAAATTCTCTAAAAGAGAATGGTAATAAAATATAATATATTGTTCTACCTCTTAATTCAGTTAATAATTCTTTTGGTAATAATCTTGAAGAAGAACCTGTTAAATATATATTATACCCTCTATCAATTAATGTTCTTACCAATCTATTCCAATTTTCTAAATTTTGTATTTCATCTAAAAATATTGTATTTATTTTTACGTTATATTTAGATTCATATAAAGATATTATATTTAAAATTTCTTCCGGCTTAATATTTGAAAATTCTATACTTTCAAAATTAATATATATTGAATTATCCTTATTTGATAAATATTTATTTAATAAATAGTATGTTTTTCCAGATCTCCTAGGACCAACAATAGATATAGCTTTATTTTCTAAATTTTTTATATTTAACTCTCTTTCATTATAATTTATTTTTCTTTCCCTTATTCTTTCAAAATATTCTATTATAAGACTTTCATCATACATATCATTATTATTATACCAAATTTTTATAAAAATGGTATAGTTACTATACCAAATATTCAAGATTTTATTTCATATATAAAACAATATTTATAGATTTTGTTTCATGAATTATACCAAATTATATTATAATTCCAAAATTTCTATATTATATTTTTTAGCTATTTTTTTCAAATCTTCATCATAAGTAATAAATGAACAATTTAATCTTTCAACAATTGATAATAAAATAAAATCATTTAAATTACTTTTGTTTAATTTTTTATTATTTTCCTTTATCATTTTTAAAGCTTCCTTAATATCTTTAATTTTTATGCTTTCTATTTCAAATAATTCTAAGCTATTTATTACCTTATAAATAGTATCAATATCATTCACATATTCTATTAAAATCCCTAGAAATTCATAAATAACTACTTCTGGCAATATAATATCATAACTAGTCAATATGTTGATATTTTTCTGATGGTCTTCATAATCTTCAAATGTAGCCCTAACTAAAACATTTGTATCAACAACTATTCTTTCCTTTTCCATCTTTTTATTTCAGGATATTCTTCTTCAATAATATCTTTATCATATTTTTCTATAGCTCCATTTATATCTTCTTGAGTTAATTTTTTACCTAATCTTAATTTTACCCATTCTATTGGTCTAATAATTATAGCATTATTTTTTTCATCTTCTTCTACTATTAAATATTGACCCTCCCTTATATTCAACTTTTTCCTAATTTTTGCCGGTATAGTTATTTGGTAATTTCTAGTAACTTTTACTTTCATACTATATTAATATATACGCCCACTTATAAGTTTATATCTATTTAAATTAATTGTAATATTTCAAGTTTTCCTTTCTAAATATTAAGAATAAATAATTAATAAAAAATTACATTCTAAATTGGCCTCCCCGACCTGGATAATTTGGATACATAGGATATTGCTGTGGTGGCATAGCTTGTCTAATCATTTGTTGTCTAGCATAATTTCTTGCTATTTGATTTAAACTCTTTTGAACTAAATATGGCATAACTATACCTAGGAAGTAGAATAATATAAAGTATACTATTGCATCTTCTTTCTTAGTAACATAAGCCCATCCTTTTGTATATCTATATAACCAATATATATTTACTATTGGTATAATTGCTAGTATAAACGATGGTGTTTTTGCTCCCAATTCATTCAATTCCTTTTCTGTCTCATACATCCAATATAAGAAGTATATTCCCAATGTTATAAAACCCAATATATAAACAAGAAGTATATTCCTTTCTTTTGGTGGCATTTAATTTTGGTTTTTGTTATTATTTATAAATTTTAATTAATTTTTATTTTTTTATATTTAAATAATCTTTAATAAAATTATACAATTCTTCGCCAATTTTTTTCTCATTTTCCTTTATAACTTTAGACAAATCTTTTATTATTTCAATATTTTCTTCGATTATTTTCTCCTTTAAATCCATATCAGGCTTATTTTCTAGTTTTTCCAAATTTTCTTCCATCTTTCTTGTAAAGTTTATGTCTAAAATATCTCTATAATATTTCTCAAATATTTCAACAATTTTTTTACCTAATTCAGTGATTTTTATTGATCTACCTTCAACATATTTTCTCTTAAATAATATTTCAACAATATCTGCTCTCGTGCTTTTTGTTCCTAAATTTAATTCTTCCATTTCTTTAACCAAAGAGGCTTTATTATATCTTGCAGGCGGTTTTGTTTTTCTCTTTAATATATAAACTTTATCTACTAACAACTTTTCTCCTGTATTAAATTTTAAAGAAATAAAATTATTCTTATATATTTCCCAATAAATATCTAACCATCCTTTATATTTTATATCATAATAATTATAAACAAAATTTTCTTTTGTAATAATATTTATTTTATATACTATTGCTGGATCATAAAATGTTGCAATAAATCTCTTAACTACTAAATCATAAATTTGTTTTTCCCTATATTCTAAATATTCTGGAATATTTCCTGTAGGGTGTATTGCTGGATGTACATCATCTTTATATCCATTGTTTGGTTTTAAAATTTGTTTTTCCAATAAGGGAGCTATATATTTTTTATAAAAATTCATTGATGATAAATTTGATAATATTTCCCTAAAATTAATCGTTTCCGGTAATCTTTGAGAAGACGTTCTTGGATATGATATATAACCTTTTTCATATAAAGATTGCAAAATATCCAAAGTTCTTTTTGGACTAATTTTATAATATCTATATGCATCCATCTGTATATCTGTTAAATTATATGGGTGTGGGGGGTTCATTTTTTCCTCTTTTTTATCCACATTAATAACAGTTAAATATTCTCCTACATTATTTTTTATTTTATTTGCTTCATCTTTATCCTTTATTTTATCTTTTATATATGAAAATTTCAATTTTTTATCTTCCTTTATAACCAAAGCTTCAACTTTATAATATTCCTCTGGTTTAAAGTTTTCAATTTCATTTTCTCTATTAAATACCAGCATTAATGTTGGCCCCTGAACTCTTCCAATACTTAAAACAAACTTTCTAGTATAATAAAATAGGGCTTTTGTTAATGCCCTAGATAAATTTATACCATATAACCAATCAATTATATGTCTTGTCTCTCCAGCATATATATATCCAAAATTTAAACTTTCTTTCCTATTATTAAAAGCCCTAACAATATCTTTATATGTTATTGCAGAAAATATCATTCTATTTGCATTTTCTTTATTTAATGCATATCTTAAAATATTATAACCTATTAATTCTCCTTCTATATCATAATCTGTTGCAATTATTATATTATCCTCATTTTTAAATCTACTAAACATTTCAATATAATATTTCTTTGCAATAATCCTATCCTCATAATATGATGGAACCCATCTATAATTGAATGTAGGATAACTGTATCTTCTATTTAAATCAGATAGTGTAAATAAATGACCAATTGATGGAACAACATATATATTCTTTCTTTCTTGATTAAAATAATAATAATATATACTTCTTGAAAATCTTACCATTCTATACCTATTATTTGATAAAAATGATGAAATCTTCCTAGCTACAGAAGGTTTTTCTGCAATTATTAGCATTAATTATATTTCTTAAATAATTCTATATAATTTTCGCATATTTTCTTTTTAATATTATTTCCATCATAACAAATACCAAATCCCCCGCCAGGTTCTTTTCCCCATTCATTAACACTATCTCCAAATGTCCAAATAAATACTCGAATATTTGAAGAAATCTTTTTTATATATTTTATTGCCTCTTCAATATATTTATATCTAGTTTTTTCTTCTTCATAATTTTTAGCATATAGACCCGTTTCTGTTATCCAAATATCATTAACTCCGTATAATTTTTTATAATGAAATATTACATTCTGAATATCTTTTGGATTATATGAATTTATTATCCTTAGTAATTTACTTCCAAGATAGTTTTTTCCATACAAATTAAATCCAAAAGTTCCATAATAATTTATGTCTAATACATTATAATAATTTCTCAATTTTTTAATTTGATTTTCAAAAGGTTTTAGGAAATTATTAAGTATTTTTCCTATGTTTTTTGAATAAATAGAGTAAACATTAAAATGTATTATTTTCTCTCTTTTGAATTCATCATAAATATATTCTTGTATTTCTTTTACATTTTCTAAAAATCTATTTAGATAAAAAAATCTCTTAGGATTTATTTGAACATTCGTCAAATATGTGTTTATCGGCTCATTTATAGGACATATATGTTTTACATTGCTAAATATTTCTTTTACATTTTCTATATGATTTATAAAATACTTGGGAAAATCTTTATCAAAAATACTTACCCAATTTCTTGGATATGTAAAATGCAATAATACCAATAATGTATCAATCCCTTGATTTCTATATCGTTCTAATAAATATAAAATATTTCTTAATTTATTTTTATCTATATTTCTATCTGAATTTTCTACATATGATGGTAAATAAGATAATCTAACACTTTTTACATTATATTGCAATGTTGAAAGTTCTATTAATTTATCTAAATCTAATTTATTATCTAAATCTATATTAACGTTCTTATTATCTAAAAATCCATATTTTTTATAGATTATATCCTTCTTCAGATTTGATTCTCTAGCAACCTGAACTAAACTATAGGATATACCTACAGTCATTGATATATATTATTTTTACCACTTATATAGGATACCGAATATGTATTATAAATTTTATATTTCCAACTTGTTTATTCCTATATTTATTAATGTAGTCATTATATAAATGAAAAAGCTCTCTTACTATATAATATTATTCTTATCCTCTGTTATAGTTCCTGAAATACCTTTTCTTATATTATTAATGAATACTCAATATATAAGCATTCAATATTTTTTAATATCTTCAATTCCGATCATTTTAACATTTATTTTATTGTCATATTTATTTAGAGATTCTATAACAAGAGATCCGAATCCAATGGGTGTTTTTTACTATATATCTAAATTATCTAAATATTTATTACCAACCTTTGGGTTCTTTTATTACCTATCAATAATATCTTTTATTTCTTCAGAATTGCTATTGATAAATGATTATTTCAAAATTATAAATCCATTTTTATTTTTAATACTATATGTAGTAATATTTACTTTTTTAGTGCTTAATCTATTTAACATAGATATTGAAAGTAAAATACAGGAAATCATTTCATATACTTCTATTATATCCTTTATTATTATAATTTTACTTTTTATATTTCCAATAAATATGAATATTCAATATAGTTCTATAGATCCTTTTTTATTTACAATAGTATACAATACAACAATATTTTCTGGTCTAGATATACTTACATACTATTCTAATTATTCAAACAATAGAAAAACCGGAAACGCTACTTTTTATGGAACAATTTTTCTATCAATAATTTCTATACTATTATATATAAGTCTGTTAAATATTAAAATAGAAAATATTGACAATATAATTATTTTAATATTTTTACCAATTAGTATATATTCTACATATATATGGTTTTATACTGCAAATAAAATATTAGAAAACATATCAGAAAACAAGCTATTACCATATTTCTTTAGAATAAAAAATAATAGAGGTTCCCCAATTTTTAATATATTTCTATCCTCATCTATTATTTTAATATTTTTGTTTTTAAATAATTTTAATTATTTATTATCTTTTTTCTCATCCTTTACAATTATTATATACATACTATATATAATATCTTATATAAAGATCAAGGTAGAAGGAAAAAACTTACATAAATGGAGATTAATAAAAATATTTATTGCTGTTTTTTCAATGACCGCTTTATCTTATCTATTATTATATGATTTTCTAAGTAATATATATTCAATTATACTAACTTTTTCAATATCTATTATTATATTAATATTAACATTAAATATAACGTGGAAGAAAAATACAAAATTTATAAGATTCTACTTTTCTAAATTATATTTTATTCCATATTTAATTAGAAAAGCAAGATATAAAGAAGACATAAAGATAGTTGAATATTATATAAAAGATGGGTATAAAATATTGGATTTTGGCCCTTTTCTTGGTAATATATCTATAAATATCGCAAAAAAATATAATGTAAAAGTTTATGCTTTGGATATATCCAAAAAAATTGTAAGAAAATTACAGAAAAAAACAAAAAACCTGAACAATTTTTTTGTATATATTGCAAAAAAAGATGAAATTCCAAAAATCTTCTATAAGAACATTGACTTGATAATTATATACGAAACATTGAAATTCGTTATAGATAAGCATAAATTTGTAAAGGACATATATAGAACATTGAAAAATAATGGATATTTAATATCAATAACTTATACAAGCTTTCTAGAAAGAAAGGATATTGAAGAAGAAATTAAAAAAACAAGAGAATTACTTGAATATCATAATATAAAGACATTATTGATAAAATCTCATAAAAGATTGTATACCAAATATATATTAATAGGTAAGAAAATTTAATATAATGATAAATTATTTCGAATTAAAGAGATGGTATAATGATAATGCTGAAAAAATAAATAATTCTATAGTAAAAAATATATATAATATTGAGGGTGGAGTTGTTTTTGAATTATATAAACCAGGTTTGGAAAATAGATTTTTATATATAATTCCAGGAAAAATTATTTTTTTATATAATGTTAAAGAAAGGGAAGAAATAAATAATTTTACATTAAAATTGAGGAAAGATTTCAATGAAACAAAAATAAATATTGAAATTGATAATAATGACAAAATTATTATAATAAAAAATAATGAAAGAATATTATATATAGAACTTTTTCCAAATGGATTATTAATTGTAACAGATTATAACGATATAATTCTATATGCAAACCAATATAAAAACTTTGGAGTAAGGAAAATATTTAGAAATGAAAAATATACAAAACCACCGGGTTCTGTAAATATTATAAATAACATAAATGAATTTTTTGAAAAAGTAAATAATACAAATAAAAAAGATGTTGTAAGATTTTTAGCAATAGACTTATCATTGGGAGGAAAATATTCTGAATATATAGTAAAAAAAATAAATATTGAGAAAAACAAAAGCCCAAAAGAATTAAATAAAGAAGAAATAGAAGAAATATATAACATTTATAATGATATAATAAATTTAAAAATTCTAATAGATGAAAATGGGAATATTATCGAGGATATTAATAAATATTTCATAAATATTTATTTAAATAGTAGAGAAAATAAAAGAATAACCAGACTAAATGAAGAAAAGGAAAAAATAAAAAGAATAATTGAGGAACAGAAAAGGTATTTGGAGGAAATCAATAAAGAAATTAATAAGCTAGAGAAAATTGGTGAATTTTTAAACATATATTCATGGATATTTAAGGACTATGACCTAAATAATATAATAAAAAATTTTAGAGAAATTAATATTAATATAGATATTAAAAAGGATAATAAATATTTAATTATTAATATAGATGATAAATATTTAGAGAATAAATAAATTCTTTTTTCTTTTATTTTTTATAAAATTTATTTTTTTAAAATCAATATATTTACCCAATAAATATATAAATTTTTTTAGTAAAAATTATTAATGGCAGAACAATATATGGCATACTGCGTCAGATGTAAGAAAAAGGTACCAGTACAGAATCAACAAAAGATTACTTTGAAAAATGGAAGAACAGCAATAAAAGGAACCTGTCCATATTGCAAGGGAACAGTATATGTATTTGTTAAGACAGAATAGGTTATTCGTAATATATTCCTTTTTGTTTTTGTATAAGATCTAATCTACTATTTTGTTTATTAATTCTTGGTCTTTTTGTTTCTTTATCGGTTCTCATTGTTATATCCAAATGTTTTAGAAATATATTTAGTCCCTCCTTATTTTCATATATACCCAAGGCTTTTCCATATTTACCAGGTTCTCCTGTAAATACTAAAATCCTATCAGAAACCCAATTCAAAAATATTAAATCATGATCTACTACTAAACAGGCTTTTTCTCTGATTTTTGTTATATCTCTTATAAATTTAGATAATAATAATCTTTGTTCTATATCCAAATCTGCAAATGGCTCATCTATTAAGTATAAATCCGCGTCTTTTATCAATGTACCAAAAGTATATACTGTTTGTAGTTCTCCTCCAGACAAAGTATTAACCTCTCTATCTAATAGATCAGAAATATTTAACATTGATACATATTCTTTATAATCGTCTTTATATTTTTCATTAAAACTCTTCAAAAATTGATCTACAGTCATATTATAAGTAGAAAAATCATAAAATTGTGGTTTATATGATATTATTAAATTTTTTGATATATTTCCTTCATATTTTATTTCTCTAGCTAAAACCTTCACAAAAGTACTTTTTCCAACCCCGTTTCTTCCAACTATTCCAATTATTTCATTTTCCCTTATAAATCCTTCTTTTGCTTCAAGTCTAAAATTATCTAAATTTACTATAACATTTTCCCATTCAACAATCTTTTTTCCAAATTTTACATCTGTATAGCTCTTTACATCCAATCTTATTGGTTTATCCCTTATCTTTAAATTTTCTCTCTTTATAAATCCGTCCAAATATTGATTTATACCTTCCTTTGATCCAATCGGATATGAAAAAGCACCATAGGCCTTTTGTACCCCATAAACAACATGTATCATATCAGAAATTGAATCTAAAAATAATAAATCATGATCTATTAATAATATTGTATCTTTTTCTTTTATCTCATTTAAGTTATTTAATATTCTCAATCTTTCATATATATCTAAATAATTTGTGACTTCATCAATTAACAATAAATTATGTTCTTTATATACTGAATATATATATAATACTTTCTGAAATTCTCCCCCAGACAGGTCTCCAATTTTTTTATCTAATATATTTTCTATTTCAAACTTTTTTGATATTTCATCTAAATTGCTTATAATTCTTGATAAAAATTCTCTAACCGTTTTATCCTTTAGCATATTTTTTATTTGAGTAATGTTTTGTGGTTTATATGAGATTATTATTTTATTACTATATAATTTTTCAAAATATGATTGAAGTTCGGAACCCCTAAACTCTCTTATAATATCTTTATCATCGTATTTTTTACTAAAATCTCCAAAATTTGGTTTCAATAAACCAGCTATTATATTTATTGCTGTACTTTTTCCCATTCCATTTCTTCCAATTATTCCAACAACTTTCCCTTCCTTAATTATTGGTAATCTATATAATCTAAATGTATTTGGACCATATTGAAATACCGCTTTTTCCTCAGGCTCTTTTGTTAGATTTATAATTATTATTGCATTAAATGGGCATTTCTTTACGCATATTCCACATCCAATACACAAAGATTCATCAATAGATGGTTTTTTATCTTCTAAGATATTGAATATCTTTAAATTATTTTTTTGAACAGGACATACTTTCATACATATATAATCACATTTTTCAGGAGCCTTACACCTATCCCTATCAATTACAGCAATTCTCTTCATATTAATTTAAATTCTATCTTACTTTTATTATTTATGGCTTCCAATATTTCCTGGCCTATTTCAGAATTTAGATCTAAAATAATTTTTCCCTTTTTATTTATCCTAAATTTTCCAATTAATTTCCCATTTATATATAATTCTACCTCTTTTTTCTTAAATAAATTGCTAAACATTATTGTAAGATAATCTTTTGATATTTCATAATCAAAATTTACATTTTCATCTATTTTTTCAGCATTTTTTATTTCAATTCTTAAATTATATTTATCTCTTATACTCATTAGATACCTTTTCTCATTTCTAATAAACCTCCTCTTAAATTCTCTTGGGATATAAAATATTATTCTATCATCCATAACTTCCAAATAAACATTACTATATTTTCTTTTATATTCCATATTTAATAAATCTTCTAAGAATCTTTGAATTCCAGATTTTAATCTATATTTTTTAATTGGAATAACCATTATCTCTTCTCCAAAAGTATATATTTCATATTCTAATTCATCTGTTAGAAAATCCTTTACTTCAACAACAGGCCTTGCTAAATCTTCTTCCTTTAAACCATGTGGAATTTTAACAGTTAAATTTAAATAATATACTTTCTCTATCTGTCCTTTATTTATATATATTATTGTATCAATTATTTGAGGAATTAAACCAAGTTCTGTCCTAGATAATAGCCTATGAATAATATCTATTGGTCTTTCAGAATGAGCAATACCTATCATCCCAACACCAGCCAATCTTAAATCTATATATAATTTAAAGTCCCTAGTATCTCTCATCTCGTCAAATATTACATAATCTGGTCTTGATAATAACAATATATTATGTATTTCTTCATCAGTAGAATAGTTTTTTGAATATTGAATAATATCTTTAGATAATATCAAATCTCTTGGAGATTCTACCGTTTTAACAATCTTTCTCATACTTAAATAGTATTCTGCGAGAGCCTGGGCAAATGTTGTTTTTCCAGAACCCGGTTTTCCAACAATTACAATTCCTTCTGATTTTTCTTTTAATCTTTCAATTATTTTTTCATTCAAATTATAATCTTCTATTCTTAATATTTTTGCTGGCTTAACAATTGTTATTTCATAAGCATCTGATAACGGTGGTTTTACGATTACAATTCTAAAAATCCCTAATTGAATAATCAAACTGCTCTTTCTTTCTTGTTCTATAAAAGAATCCCTCCTATTTCTAGCAATATATATTATTTTATCAATTAAATCTTCTATATCTTTATTTTCATATATTTTATCTATTTCTTCTAAATACCAATCACCAGGCTTTCCTCTTTTTCTTTTTACCTTTGTATTTTCAATAATATGAATAGATATTGTATCATCTGTAAATAGATCCAAAAAAGGTGGATTTTCTGTTGAAATACCTTCCTTTTCAATTAATAAACAATCAACATTATATACCTTTGCAGTTTCATATAATATTCTATCCGATGTTAATAAGGCAGATCCTGTATCTCTTGCAATTTTAATAATTAAATAATCTATATATCCATGTTTTGCCAGTCTTATTTGTTCTAATGTTGGTTTTTCACCCAACACAGTTACTTTATAATTATATTTTTCAGACAATTCTCTAATCTTTTGTAATTCCTTTAAACCAATCAATCCTTTTTCAAGACCTCTATTTGCTTGTGCTTGTAACTCATCAATTACAGGAATGGGTATTATTACTTCATTAAAAGAAATACTATCGTTTAATAATGATTTTGATATATACTCATCAATTACTACAGATGTATCTAATGTTATTTTATTTAATTTCATCAATTATTTTATTATATTCTTTCTCAAAACTATTTAACCTATTTAAAGCCCTATTTATTGAATCTATTAATACTTCTCTTGGCTTTTTCTTTCCATCAGTCTTTATATATAAATAAATATCTTTTATTAATGGATGATTTTCTTTCCAAGCAGCAAGTATTACATTTGGATCTTTATCTAACTCTTCTTTTAATAGCATAGATATAGTTGCCTTATCATTTTCAAATATTATTTCTATTTCTGTTTCACTTTCCTTATTTATTTTCATTCCTATTATATTATATAAATATCTTATATAACTTTATCCCTTAACTTTCTTATTTCAAAATTAAATAAATTAATACCAAAAACCTCTCCATTTTTTATATTTCTCAAAAATAAAATACCTGGTTCTGGTTTATGACCCAATTCTCTCTGAAATGGAGTTATATCTTGAAAAGTAGATGAATTAATTAAATCTACTCCTCTATATTCATTATAAGATGCTCTATGTATATGACCTGTATGAAAGAAGTCTGGTACAAATTCTATTACAGAAGAATCTTCATTTATATATGGAACATATGGATTTGATCCATGAGAAGGAAATATTAACCTTAACATTAGCATAAATTTCATTAATTCTCCAGGATTCTCATATCCTCCCCTTTCTCTTAAAAAAGAAATATTTGATACTAACCAATCTAGAACATATCCATGATATAATAACCCAATAATTGAATCGTGTATTTTTACATATGATGGGTTTGACAAATAATATATATTATTCATTGAATAAGATTCCTTTAACAAAGATCTTGGTAATTCTGGTTGTGGTTCTGCTAATCTTGGGATATCGTGATTTCCTGGTATAATAACTGTCTTTATACTTTCAGGTATTTTTAATATATAATCTTCAAAACGCTTATATTGATCTTCATATGTTTTTAGAACCAATTCTTCTTTTTGTTCTGGATAAACACCTACACCATCTGTAACGTCTCCTATAATTATAGCATAACCAATTTTTCTTCCAATTTCATTTATTTTTTCATTTTCTGTTTTTCCATTTACAAATTGTAAAAATCTATCAAATAGATCATAAAAGGTATATTTATTTCCTATCTGCCAATCACCAGTAAATAATATATATATATCATCTTTTCCAAAGGTTTTTGGTCTCCTTATCGGTACATCAGGTAATATTACATTATTTGCAAAAAACATTTTGTTTTTATATGTACCAACTAAACCAATAACAGAATCCAATGGTATATCTTTAACTATTTTAAAATCTATATTTTCATTATTCTTATTTATAAAAGCTTTTATGATGCTATTTCCATCTTCTATTATAAGCATTATCCCTTTTTCAGTTATTTTTTTATCATATAACAGTCCAACAATTGCAGCTTCTTCGTTTTCAGGTATCTTATTTAATGGATATAAACTCCTCATTTCAGAATGTTCTCTCAATATTTTCTTTATCTTATTTAATCTTTGCTTATAATATGATATCCAAGATACTATATCTGGCTTATTTTTTTGTATTTCAAATTTTTTTAGAATATTTATTTCTTTTGTTTCCTTCATTTCTTTTACTGATAATTCAATTTCTTCTCCAATATGTTTTTTTGTATTTTCTATAAGAACTACGTTATTACTTTCCTTTTCTACATTTTGTTTATTTTCTTTTATACTAAAAAAATCCTTTATATTTATATTATTCTGTTTTTTATTTGTATTATTTTCTTTTTTCTCCAAATTTTCTTTATTATTAATATTTTTTCCAAGTACTTTATTAATAAACTCCTCATCTATCCTATTTACATTATTTCTTTTTGCTTCTTTAAATATAGCATCAAAATTTTCCTCTTTTAAAGAATCTAAAAGATTATATGCTTTCTTTTCAATAAATATATTGTTTTCCCATAATAATTTTATAAAGTCTTCTTTATTCATATATCTTTTTTAATTTTTTCGTATATTTTTTTAAGGTTATCAACATCTGATATTATCTTCAATACTTTGTTTACACCTCTTTTTCCATTAGATATTATTTTTGATTCTATTAATTCGCCAAATATAATTTCTATTTTCTTTAAATTTTTATAAACTACTGTTTTATCTAGAATAGATATCCCAAAACCATTGGATAAATTTATATATTCTTCATATAGGTTGTTAAATGTCACAAAATCTCCACTTTTTATTTGCTCTCTTATTAAAGCTAACAATATTAATTTTTGTGTTTTATTTAGAGTACTTACCATAGATTCTAATATATTTAAATCAACATTAGAAAGTGCTTCATCTATATCGTCCCTATCTATCTTTTCTTTATTTTTATTATATGCAATTGTTGCTGACAATTTTAATACATTTATTGCAATCCTCGCGTCTCCAAAAAATTCTTTAGAAACTTTTGCAGATATATAATTTATATCTTCTTCAGATATTGAACCTGGTTTTAGGGCTTTTATAGCTCTATCTTTTAGAATTTCTCTTAATTCATAATAATTATATGGAGAAAATTTTACCTGAATTATTGATGAAAAGGAGGATTTTATTCTTTGATCTAATTGTGATATAAAAGAAGGAGAATTAGAAATAAGTATTAGTCTTATTCTACTTAAAAAGTTTATATCATAGTTCCTTAATAATAAATATAATATTTCTGTATTTTCTGACTTTCTAAATATATTATCTACCTCATCTAATATTATTATTAGTTTATAATCATTACTAATTATAAACTTATATATGTTTTCATATATATCGTTCTTTCTAAATCCACTTTTTATATTTATATTTGCTAGTTCTTCATATGTTCTCTTAAATATATAATAATCTACATCATCGGATAATATCTGTTTACAATTTATATATGCAACCTTTACTTTCAATTTATTTTTTGCAGAATAAAAAGATATACCTTTATTTAAATATCTAGCTATCAATGTTTTCCCAGTACCTGGATTTCCATATAAAAATAAGTTACTTCCAGTATTTCTATTTAAAAATAAGCTTATATTCGATAATATGGTTTCTTTTTCCTTATCTCTAAATTTTATTTCGTATGGAATAAAATCTTCTTCAAAATATCTGCCATCTAAAATAAGGCTTTTATTTTTATTTGATATTTTTTCAAAATCTGATAAAAAATAGTCTATTATTGAATTTGTTATCATAAATATTTTATATTATAAAAAATTTTATAAAATATCTTTGCAATCCATTTAAAAATAGGTAAAATATCTTTTTTATGTTTAAAATAATAAATTTCTCATGGATTTTAAAAAAATCGCCCCTAAATTTTTTCCATGATGGATTTTTCCTTCTAAATATATCTATAGATTTCCTGTTTAAAAATATTGTTTATCAAAAATTTTATAAAGGATGTTTATAAAGTTTTTGGTACACTCATATCAAAATGTAACTTTACTATATTATATTTGGCAAACTTTTATATACTACTAATTAGTAATTAATTATTTTATTTATGCTCATTCAAAATTTATTATAATATATTTTGAAAGCGGTGTTCTCTATAATTTTTTAAAATTTTCTTTAACTTTTCCTCATCAATATCTTTTTCTATTGTGTTAGATTTTTCTTCATGAAACTTTTCAATGATAACTAGATTTTTTAATTCTTTAAATTCATCTATAATATAGAATCTTGAAAAAATATTTTTGGCTTCTATTAAATTATCTTTTTTTACAAAAAACTTTACATCTTTACTTTTATAATATATAATATATTCTTCTTTAAATTCATCTATATATATTTTATTATAATAAAGTTTATTTAGATATAAAAAAGAGATTTTTGGTATAATATTATCATCAATTTTTAGTCTTTCTATTAAAATCTTAGATAAGATATTATAATCATTTAATAAATCTATATATTTTTTATTTAATTCCTCTATTATTTTTTCTTTTTCTTTTTGATCATTTTTATTCTTTATAATAATCTTTATTATTTCAATATCTTTTTTATTTCTACTTCTTTTCTTCCTTTTCTTTCCCCTTTTTATCTCTTTTTCCTTCTCCATTAAATTATTCTTTGCGGATGCAGCTTCCACCTTCCTATTCTTTAATATATATCTTAATATTTTAATATATTCATCCTGGCTTTCAGAAAATCTTCTAGCTTTTTCGAATATTTCCTTTAATTTTTTCAATGCTTCCTTTGCTGATATATATGCATCAAATTCATGATTATTCTCAAATATGTTTTTTAACTTTTCATCTTTATAATATTTGTTTTTTATTTCTAAACTAATATCTTCTTTCGGACTATATATTCCAATATTTAGTTTTGATGCTATATCTAATATTGTCTTTGGTATTTCTTTTTTATCTGTAGTAATAAGTACAACATCTTTTAGATCACTTATATATTTAATTATATACTCATTTTGTATATTTTTTCCACTTAATTTATCAATTACATCTCCATTATCATCTATAACCGCTAATCCTAAATTTGTACCAGGATCTATCCCAACAATTAGGGATTTTAGCATTATTATATTTATTTTAATTTTTCCTTAAAAATATATATTTCTTTTAAATCTTACTAATATATTATTAATAAATGCCAAACGATTGGTCATATTTAGTAGAATTACAGAAAAACAAACCAGGTACTTTAGCAAAGATACTTAAAAATAATGCACCAAAATATATAAAAGAAGAAGTAAGAAGATTAATTAAAGAAGGCAAGATTAAAAATATACAAGAATTAGTACAAAAAGCAGTGAGTGAAAATAAGAGTTTAATAAAAGTATTATTAGAATATGGAATTATAAATAAGGAAAGGAAGTTTGGAAAGGGAAGTGTAAGATGTATAATATGCGGTTCTCATGATAGAGTTATTAGAAGATATAAGATATATATATGTGGAAGATGTTTTAGAGAAATGGCAAAGGAATTGGAATTTAAAGTCCTAGGAGAATAATGGTAGATATAATTAATGATTTCTTTTCTCATGCTACAAACTGTATAAATATTGGAAAAAGGGAAGTAGAATTTAATTATTATAATAAATTATTATTGAATATTCTAGAAAAATTAAAGCAATATAAATATGTTGAAGAATACAAAACTGAAGGAAAAAAGATAATTGTCAGGTTTTCAGAATATTTTAATTTTGGAAAATCAATTCATCCAAATTTTCCTATATCATATAAAGAATTAGAAAAACATGAAAAAAAATACTTGCCTGCAAGCGGTTTTGGAATGTTGTTGTTATCTACTAATGAAGGAATTAAAACAAACGATGAATGTAAAAGAGAAAAAATAGGAGGGGTTTTAGTTGCTCTTATTTATTAAAGTTTTTTCAAATATTCTTCCAACTTCTCTTTCAATTCTTTATTATTTATTATAGATTCTATTTCTGATAGTTTTCCTTCTATAGACAATAACCTTCTATATATTATACCTAATGCAATCCATATTTGCACTTTTGATGGATTATCTGAATTTTTATATATATCCTTATACTTTTTTGTTTCTTCTATTAATGATTTTACAAAATCTCTAAATACAGGATCTAAGCTATCTTTCCAATCAGAGACCATAATCTTTTAATATTTTATTTTTTACTTCTTCAAAATGCTCTGATATTTTTTCAGGTTCTAATCCATCTTTTAAATATCTTGAAAATTCTTTATTATATTTTTCAGGTTCTTTTTCTTTTAACATTAATGCATACTTTTTTATATGCTCACCCTTTATTCTATCTTCAGAAGGTAAATTTTCTTCATTATATGGAATTTTTAATCCAGCATCAATTGCACCTTTTAGTGTTGCATATAAAGAATTTCCTTTTGTAGATCTAAATCTTCCAATATCTAATATTGCTTCTTCAATTCCTCTTTTCTTTGCTTCAAGACCTGCCAATAAACCAACTAAATATGCTGTTGGTAAATTTCCTCTATGACCTTTCCATCCATATTTCTTTTCCAATATTTTTGAATGTATTGTTAATAATGTTTTATCTCCTTTTTCATTATATAATATTATCTGCGCTAATATGTTGTTTAAAAATCTTCTAACAATAAATCTTGGTTTCTCCGATTTTAATAACTTTAATCTCTTTCTATAGTCTGTAATATTTTCTCTTCTTCTTCTAAATTTTACTATGTAAGTAGGACCTGTAGCCATTAAAGATATTTTTATAAGTAATTTTTTAAATTTAATTTAATTTAAATTTTAAATTCTTTTTATATTTGAGATGAATTATAATATTAAAAATAATTCTTTTGGTATATATAATATATTATCTTTATATTCCAATTCATGATCTCCAATAATAATTCCATAAATAGATTTATACCTTTTCATACTATTTCTCACTTGTTTTTCACCTTTTTGACTTTTTCCAAATTTAATCTCTACAGGTATTATTTTATTATTGTTAGTCTTTATTAAAAAATCTGCACCATTTTTATTAGGATCGTAAAAAACCTTTATATTTAACATATTATGAGTTATTTGTATTTTATATAACGTTGAAGCTATGTATTCTTCAAATAACAATCCAATATCTTCACTTTCCTTAAAAGTTCCTAAATCATCTTTTATCATAAATCTTATTGTTGGAGTTATAAAGTAATATTTTCTTTGTTTCCTGCTTATTTTTTCTTCACTGCCTAATGGCTTAATAGAAAAAATTAAAGAAGACATTTCTAAATATCTTAAAATATTCTGTACAGAATCTTTATTTATATTTAAACCTTTTGAAATATTTTCTATACTTGTTTTTTCTGCCCCTGCCAAATAATTTATAATTTTTATAGTATCTTCTATAATAGAAGACCTAATATTCTTTATATTAGAGATATCCAAATAAGCGATTTTTTCGATTGTTTCTAATAGTAATTGTTCAGAATCTTTTTTATATAATGCTGTAAAAGGAAAACCTCCGAATTTTAGGAAATCCTCAATTTCAAATGAATATAATTTTATTTTTTTATATAGTTCTGAGATTTCAATACTATTAAAAAATTCTTTAGGAAATTCAGGAATAAATGTACTGTCATTTAATAATTTTAGTATTTTCTTTTTAAGTATTTCAGTTTTATAATATTTATCTGATTTTTTTAATATTTTTAAATATTCAATAAAGTTTAAAGGAAATAAATATTCTTTTTTAGCTCTTCTTGCCAAATCTGCACTAGTTTCTTTTTCTAATTCTAATGCAGAGGAACCTGTGGCAATTATAAATATATTTGGATATTCATCATAAATAATTTTTAGTGTTAAAGCCCAATTCGGATCATGATTTACTTCATCTAATAATAAAAATACTGGTTTTTCAGAAGTTACTAAATCTTCAGATAAAATCTTAGATTCATAGACTTCTATACAAGACATTAGATCAGAATTGAGACTTTTTAATTTGTCTATAGATATAAACAATAGCCTTTCTCTAAATATATTTTTTTTAATTAAATACAAATACATTTGATATAATAATGTTGTCTTACCTGTTCCCCTTAATCCTGGTATGATAATTAATCTATTAATCTTTTCATTTTTTTCAAGGAAATTATCTATATAGCTTTTTATTCTAGAAAAGATATGTCTCTTTGGAAGAGGTTTGCCACTGGAATCTGTGGTATACTTTAAAGCTAACTTTTCCGTATATAGTATTCTTTTTTCTAGGTAGGTTTTTAGTATGTCAACATTCATAATATTATAATAATATTTATCTTTATAAATATAGATTTTTATCCTAATAATTGGTATATAAAATTATTATATTATCATAAAAATTAGGATAAAATTTATAAACTGAATAAGTTATAAATTTTAATAGCAAAAATCTAAATTATCTTATTTAACTCTTTCAAACTTCTTTTATCCAAATCTTTTAATATTATCTGATATAAATTATCATTTTCATCAATAAACAGAATTTTATCTTCTAAAATAAAGATATTTTCTGGAGAAATTATTTTTATCTCTAATTCTTTATTATTTATAAGAGCATTTAATAATATTGTTTCTCCTTCAACTCCTATTTTTCTTATTTTTTCTATTTTATATATTATGGAATTGTATTTTATTGCATTTTCTAATATTTTTCTAGAATTTTCATCTAAAATTGTATAATCTTCTAATAAAAATATTTCATTGAAATTATCATCATAAAATCCTACAAACTTTGGATTTGATATTGGAAATAAAAGTTTTGGCATAAGATTTTCATATTTAGTACCATTATATATAACATTTACTCTACTAGGTCTATTAGTTGGTTCTATTATTATATTTTTATCTTTTATTATATTTAAGTTGATTAATTCTGGTTTTTGATTAATTTTTTCTATCTTATCCATATTTTCTATTTGGTTCTTGAATAAATCATAAAATTTCCCTCTTTTCTTAATTAAATCATCAGGTTTTCCTTCTTCTACAATTCTTCCATCTTCTATAACAATAACTCTATCCATATTTAATATTTCTGGTAAATTATGTGAAATATATATTAGAGTCTTATCTTTTGAGATATTTAATATAGCAGAAAAAATATTTTCTCTGCTTTTAGCATCAATATTTGATGTTAATTCATCAAATATAAATATATTTGGGTTTTTTATTATGTTCCTTGCAATTGCTATTTTTTGTCTTTGTCCACCAGATAATCTTGTTCCTTCTTCTCCTGCCAGGGTATCATATGCAAAAGGTAATTTAATTATATCGTCATGTATATTTACAATCTTACAAACTTTAATTATTTCTATTTCATTTGCATCTTGATTTCCATAAGATATATTATATCTGATAGTATCATCAAAGATTTCTGGTTCTTGTGATAAATAAGAAATTTTTTCTCTAAGCCACTTTAAATCTATATCTTTTATATTTGCATTTCTAATTAATATTTCTCCATCATTTAAATCATAGAATCTTAGTAACAATTTTGCAACTGTTGTTTTTCCAGCTCCGTTTTTTCCAACAATTGCAACTTTTTCTTTTGGCTTTATTATAAATGAAATATTTTTTAATACAGGAAAACCCAGCTCATATCCAAAAGTAACATTAACAAATTTTATTTCATCAATCATATTTGGCTTTTTGGCATTTTCTTTATTTAATATTTTTGGTTTATCTTCTAATAATTCTAATATTCTTTCTGCAGAGACTAAAGTGTTTGGCAAATCTCTGAAAAATCTTTCATATGTCTGAAGTGGACCATAAATATATAAAATATAAGTTACAAAAGCAACCAATATACCCAATTTAATTAGATTATTAATTACAAAAATTCCACCCATATACCATATAAAGACAATAGTCAACTCCATTATAAGAAATATTAAGTCGGCTCTTATTGCAAAAAATTTTCCTACTTTGGTATCTGTTGAATACCATGAGTTTATTATTTCTTTTGCCTTTTCATTTTCTTCTTTTTCCTTTGAGAATAACTTAATAGTATAAAAATTTCTTAGAATATTATTTACTCGAGTTTCAACATCTACTGACTTTATTTTTGCTTTTTTGCTAGCTATTCTTGTTTTTCTTTCATAAATTATAAAAAGAACAAAAGCAACTATTGTTGTAATCGTAACAGGTATTGCTAAAAAAGGCAATAATAGAAAAAGTATAATAAGGGTTCCAACAAGCGTTAAAGTATCTATAATCATAAAGGGCAAATCATATACAATAAAACCATTTATTTCTTCTATATCAGATGAATATCTAGCTATTAATCTGGAGGAAGAATGTTTTTCTATAAAAGAAACATCATTAAAAATTATATGTTCTAATAGTAGCTCTCTTAGTCCTTTTGTAACTTTTGTCTGTGTAATGTTTAATAAAACATTCCCCATTAAATATAAAAGTCTATAGGCAGTGTATGACATTAACATTAAGAAAATTATTGTAAGAAATATTTCCAGTGATGGAGTTTTTGATATAAGAACTTTATTTATTAGTAATGCTGTTAAATAAGGAGGAATTAAGTTTATAATAGTACCTATAATAAATAAAAAAGCAATTAAAGCAAGTTCTTTCTTATATTTTTTAATAATTTGTATTAAAAATCCATATATTTCTTTCTTCGATCTTTTCTTTTCTTCTTCCTTTTCAATTATTTCTGTTTTTACTTTTAAATTAAATTCATCTACAATTTTTTGTATACTATCCGCTTTTTTCTTTGTAAAATATGCAACTTCAAATATTTTTTTATCTTTATCTATTGCAATTAATTTACATATGCTAATTCCATATTCTATATCTAATTTTTCTATATTATTGATTTCTAATATTTTATTTTTATTATCATATATGGAAATTTTATTATCTAAAATTTCAATAGTTTCTTCAGTAAAATTGAGATTTCTATCAAGATCCGTTTTAAATATTGCTTTAAAATGATTTGTCATAAATTATAAGTAATTGTAAATCTACTAAAGTTTTTAATAAAACAATTATATAAATTAAGCTTATTAAGTTTATATAAATAAAGATATATCTGTAATTTATGCATAAAGGATGGAAAGCATTAAGAGAAGAAATTAAAAGAAAACAGGAAGAGAAAAGATTGGAAGCAATAAAAAGGCTTGGAGGATTATTAGAAAAAATAGGTGCTAATCCTGAAGAAAATATAAAAATAATAAGAGAAATTAGAGAAGAAAATTAAAATGAAATATGTAATCGATACTTCTGATTTAATAAATATTGTGTTGAAGTTCTATAAAGAAGATCCAAATTTTATAAATAGATTGATTGAAGGAAGTTTTTTCAGATTTAATATTTTATGAGATTGGAAGCTATTTAAGAAAGTATAAGGAAATAAGGAAGGTTTTTAATAATGAAATAAAAGAAATGATGGAATTTAGAGGAGGTAAGATTAAATTATAAAATTTTAGATTTATCAATAAAAGAGAATTTATCATATTACGATGCAGTATATTTATATTTAGCTAGGCAGATTTAAACAAAATCCGCCGCGGGTGGGATTTGAACCCACGCCCCCTTTCGGGGATATGGTCTCCAGCCATACCCCTTGGGCCGCTCGGGCACCGCGGCACAAATGTCTCCCGCCCATCGTTACCAATATTCATCTTTTCTTATTGGTTCGTCTAAGCGGGATACATATTTAATATAATTTAATATAAAAATATTTTTATGTTAACAAGAAATTTACTTGAAAAGGTAAGTCAAAAAATAAATCAAATAAAAAAAGATGAAGAAAATAATAATGAAGAAAAAATTAATATTGAAAAATTAAATTTGGATAATTTTGAAGTAAAGGAAAAGAAAAAATATGGATTTATAGATTCTTCTCATGTAAATGGAATTGTTGGACCTTATAGTTATATATATTCAAGGGCAGTAATTGTTTCTGATGATATATATGAAAGTATAGAGGATATAGAATTTTTTGAAACATCTTTTATAAGATCAATCAATAATGAAAATTTTGACATTCAGGATATTTCAGAACTATTATCAAAAAATTTAGAATATAAATTGGCAAGAAAATATTCTGATAGATATATATTTATAGATGGATCAATAATATCAGATTCCATATTATATTTAAAGTTTTTAGATAATTTTTATAATGAGGATATAGAAAATAGGAGGAAAGAATTTTTAGAAAATTTCGAATATTTAATAAATAACGAGAATTTGTTGGCGGTTGCAAAAAGAATATTAAATTTAGATATAATAAAAACCGGCAGATCCGATTTATTAACATTGATGAAAGTTTTTCCATCAGAAATATTTTATACAGATATTGGGGAAAAACAATTAAAAGAATTTTTAGGTTTAAAAATTCCAAACTGTTCATTTTGTAATAAAAAAATATATATAGTATATTTCAGGGCTAGATATAATGATCATATATATAGATTAGAAGGAATGGAAAAAATTGGAAAAGAAAAGTTTAAAGAAATAATAAAAGAAATTATTTATGATCAAAAATCTTATCCAAGGGGATTAAAAATGGCTCATAATCTATGTAAAATAACAAATAAAGAAAAATTGGGATTAGAGAGTTATATTAAGAAAAGTTTAGGATTTGAAAAAACTGTTGGTTGGGAAACTCATTAGGGTCCGGGGCGGGATTTGAACCCGCGATCTTCGGGTCCACAGCCCGACGCCTTACCACTAGGCTACCCGG
>Ga0208662_100131_pt1 | contig 34297 bp, 40 predicted proteins | sample OSPB_host_MetaG_FD_187136 | JGI IMG/M metagenome (GOLD analysis project Ga0208662, IMG submission 187136) | Hot spring microbial mat communities from Yellowstone National Park, Wyoming, USA - OSPB_host_MetaG (SPAdes) (version 2) | ecosystem: Environmental > Aquatic > Thermal springs > Hot... | reverse complement strand
TTACTCCTAACTATCTTGCTCTTGCAAGATAATATTATTATTTTGCAAGAATATTTAGTTAAATTATTTTATCCACTTTTTAACTCCCTTGAATTATTTTCGGGGTGATGAATTTGGGGTCTAGGGTATTCATTAATTAGCCACGTTTAAAAGTATCTAAAAATTGAGCAATAGAAGAGCTACAGTCTTGTATTAAGCTTTAAAGCTAACGCTTTAATATATTGTAATATATGGTAAAGACACTATTATGGTTACAAGGAGGTGCTTGTGGGGGAAATACTTTATCATTACTTAACGCAAACGATCCAGATTTATTGGAATTTCTCGAAGATTATAACATAAAAATTTTATGGCATCCATCTCTCTCTTTAGAATCGGATGGAGATGTAGTAGCTATTTTAGATAATGTAATTAGTGAAAGAGTTAAGTTAGACATATTAGTCTTTGAGGGAACTGTTGTTTTAGGTCCTAAGGGTACTGGTAGATTTAATTTATTCATGGGAAAACCTATGAAGGATTGGCTTAAATCAATTGCAAATAAAGCAGATTACGTTATAGCTATAGGTGATTGTGCTAGTTTCGGCGGAGTTCCAGCTTCAGATCCAAATCCCACAGAGTCTACAGGATTGCAATTTCACAAGAAGTCTAAAGGCGGATTTTTAGGAGGTGAGTTTAGGAGTAAGAAAGGTTTACCAGTAATTAACATTTCCGGTTGTCCCGCTCATCCTAGTTGGTTTCTCTCAACTTTAGCCTTAATTGCAGAAGATAAGTTAACTGAAGATATGTTAGATGAATATAATAGACCTAAATTTATATATTCTACCACTACTCAATTTGGATGTCCTAGGAACATATATTTCGCATATAAAGTTAGTGTTAAAGAATTCGGTCATAGGGAAGGTTGTTTATACTTCGAACTTGGTTGTAAAGGTTCATATACTCATAGTCCTTGTAATCTTATATTATGGAATAATCAAAGTAGTAAGACGAGAGTAGGTACTCCGTGTTTTGGCTGTACTGAGTTTGATTTCCCAACTTTTAATTTCTTTATTACGGAAAAGAATAGGAGTGGAATTCCTAAAAATTTACCAATTGGTGTCTCAATTGGTACTTATGTAATGTTAGCCTCAGTAGCTAGGGCTGCAGCACCTAGATTTTTACTTAAGCCATTAGTAAGTAAAAAAGAGGAGAAGAGTGATTATATTGATTGAAAAAGTATTAAGTCCATTTAATAGAGTTGAAGGAGACTTAGACGTTAAATTAAGATTTGAAGGTAAGAAAGTAGTAGACGTTAAGATAATCTCTGGACTTTTCAGGGGAATAGAAAGTATTCTAATAAACAAAAAACCTATGGATGCTTTAGTAATAACACCTAGAGTTTGTGGTATATGTGGCGCGTCACATCTTTACGCTGCTGCTAAGGCTTTAGATATGATTTATGACGCTGAAGTTCCACAAAATGGATGGATTATTAGGAATATTTTAGGCATATCAGAAATATGTCAAAACGATGTAAGACATACTTATCTGTATTTCCTAATAGATTTTGTAAATAAAAAATACTCAAGGTTTCCATTTTATCAAGATATTAAGGATAGATGGGGTCCATTTAGTGGAAACTCCTATAGGAAGTGTATTGTATGGTCAAAGAGGTATACTGAAATATACGCTATTTTGGGTGGTCAATGGCCTCATGGTTCAGCCATAGTTCCAGGAGGCGTTACTACGGATCCCTATCCTAATGATTTAGTTAAAATTAAGGGGATACTTAAGAATGTAATTCGAGAGTTTATAGAGCCAGTTATATTAGGAGGTCCCCTTGATCAATTTTTAAGTACAGTAAAAAGTGTTAAGGATTTAGATCAGTGGAGCGAGGATTATCCTTCTGGAGATATATCTAAATTATGGAATTATGGAAAGGAGATTGGTCTAGAAAAATTAGGATATGGTTCTGAGTATTTAATGAGTTATGGTCATTTCAGAATTGACGATAATAAGTTTTATTTTTCCCCAGGTATATATTCCATTTTAAACAAAAATAAATATAGTATTGATCATAATAATATAAAAGAATTCGTTGCTAGATCATTCTATGTTTATGAAAAAGGGGAGAATATGGGATTACACCCGTTTGAAGGGGAGACTAATCCTATTGATCCAGAAGAGGCTAAGGAAAGGGGAAAATATACCTTTACTAAGACTGCTAGATACATACTTAACGGAAAAGTTGTAGCTCCAGAAGTAGGTGCTTTGGCTATGCTTGTAAATTCTGATGATAAACTAGCCTTAAGTCTAGTAGAAAATTTAGGTCCTACAACGCTGGTTAGAGTTATATCTAGACTCGTCAGATTTTTGAAATTAAATGAAATACTACTTAATGAAATAGATAGATTTGAATTTGGGAAGCCTACATTTAAGAGGTATAATGAAAGAAGGGACGGCTATGGTTACGGTCTGGTTGAGGCAGCTAGGGGTGCATTAGGGCATTGGATTGTAATTAAGGGCGGAATAATAAGGAATTATCAAATAGTAACTCCAACTCAAATTAACATGGGTCCAGAAGATCCTTACGGAAACTTAAGCGCAACTCAAAAAGCTATAATAGGTACTGAGGTGGAGGACGTAAATAATCCGGTTGAGGTATCTCATATTATTAGATCTTATGATGCTTGTCTAGTTTGTACTGTACATTAATCGTGAAAATAACGATGTTATTTCACTTAAAAAATTTTTAAATAGGAAAAGTAGGATTACATGTGGATTGTTGTTTTAAAGAGGATAAAGATTTATGTATCGAATACTCAGAAGAATTGTATAATTTAATAAACAAAAAATATACATACAGTATATTAGCAATATTAGATAAATATGGTAAGCTTAGATTTAATGAAATTTTAAGAAAGATTGATGGGTTGAATCAAAGGATGTTATCTATAAGACTTAAGGAGATGGAGAACGCCAAATTAGTTAAAAGGGAAGTAGAAACTGAAGAACCAATTAAGGTTTATTATAGTATTACAAAAGAGGGAAAGGCTGTAAAGAATGCTATACAGATTTTAATAAGTATAATTAATTTAATGGATACTAAGAATAGGAACGCTAAGTTATGTTAATCATTACCGTCATGAATTAACGGCTTAACCGACTTTCCCCATTCCTTAAGTAAGAATTTCAAATAAGCTAACGTTCTTTTTACGTCAGGATCGTCAAATGAAGCTAACAATTCAATTATATTAGCTTCACTATTTTTATCGTTAACTATAGCCTCTGCAGCCTTTGTAAGTCCACTTGTCATTACGTCCAATACTCCATGCTGGTCTAATAGGCTTATAATTTTACCTATTTTATCCAAATGCCTAGCTAACGCTATTATACCATCTATAAAATCCTGAGAGTTAACCACACCAGAATCTATTAACTCCTTTACGTGTCCCATTAATTCAATTATAGCCCTAAAGGTAGGAGATTTTACAAATTCCATTAAATTTTTATCTTTTATTAAATCTAAAAGTGCATCTAAAGTTCCACTGTCGTTTAGATAAGCTACTAGTCTCATAAGTTTTATAAGTCCCTCTTTGTATGATTGTTCTAACTCATCCTCACTCATATTTAATCTAACATGTTTTATAGTTAAGCGTTATATATTTATTTTCATCTTATTAATGTAACTTGAATTCTTCGAAGTTTTCACTATAAGAGTTATATATGAAAATTACATAAGTATAAATAGGTATACTTGATGTCCGGAATTACACCATTTGATTTATCTCAAATGAAAAAAATTAAATTGGAGGAAGTATTTGAATCTTATCTAAATGAGGCTAAGTCAATTTATGAATCTTGCAAAAAGGAAGGAGTTAAGTTGTTACTTTACGGTTCAGTAGCAATATATGATATAGTTAAGTCCAATAAAGACGCAATAGATCTCATGAAATTATACAGAAAACAAGGTATACAAGACATAAATATTTTAGTTAAAAAAGAACATAGGGATAAGTTTAAAGAAATAATATTTAGCATGGGTTATTTTCCATATATTCACTTAGAGAAGACAATGGGAGATATTGCAGGTATGTTCTTTAAAGAAAATGTAGTTGTAAAGGCATATTATATGAATGAGATGTCTTTTAATCACGTAATTCCGGTGGATTGGGATCAAGAATTTAAAATGAGCCCTACGGATCTACTTTTATCAAAACTTCAAATACATAAGGCTATGGATAAGGATTACGCTGACATGGCTGCAATATTTTTAGTTTCCAATATTAATGAGGATAAGATAATTTCATTAACCTCTAATGATTGGGGATTATGGAAGGATACTGTTACTAATCTAATAAATTTAAGAAGCTTCATAAATAAGATTACTACAGATGAGATAAAGAACAAGGACCTACTCTTGCCTGTAACAGCTACGGTGATAAGGCTTCACGGGAAAATAATGAATAGTCCTAAAACTCCTAATTGGAAACCTCTTCCTGAAGATGCTAAATATTGGAGTGATTTCTGAATGAGAGTTTTAGTAGCGGGTATTGGTAATAGGCTAATGGGAGATGACGGCTGTGGCTCCTATATTGCAGAGGCTCTTGAAGGTATTGTTAAAGGTGCTGATGTAATTGATTTAGGTTCAGTAGGAATGTCTGCCATTGAAGTATTGCAGAATTATGATGTAATTGTTATAATCGACGCATATTTGGGCTCTGAAAAAGTTACAGTAACTGAACTGAATTTGGACTTTAATGAAGACTCAGCTACTTCGGCTACGTTAGACATGTTATTTTCTAGTTCCCACGGGTTAGGAGTAGATACTTTATTATATTTATTAAAATATGTTTATGGCTTTAATTCTGTTAAAGTAATCTTAATAGGCTGTAAGCCTTACGAAATTGAGTATAAAATGGGGTTATCTAATAAATTAATTGAAAATATTCCATTAATTACTGATACTATTGAAAAAACATTAAAGGCTTATAATATAGAAATAAATGTAGATGAATTTAGGAGGAAATTATCTAATATTTTAGGTGTGAAAATTGATTGATGTAACTAATAATTACGATACGTTAGAGGATTTAATAGGGGATATTAATGGTATCAAAATCTTCATGAATTATAATTTCTGGCATAGGGCTAAGAGAATTCACGATATGCTTACCGATCAATTAATAAAGTCTTTGATCCTTCTATTTCCATCTGAGGTTATAATAAGACATATTTTTGGCGATAAGGTGAAGATAGGAAATCTAATTTTAGACTTACCTCCCAATATAATGATAGTTCCATATTACGTTATTAAGACACTAAAGGAATGGGATTTGCTTTTACATAATGAGAAAATATCAGAGGATAGCGTAGTAGTAGTAAATGTAAATAATATTTGTGATTCTGCTGAATACGTTTATCCAGCATACGACTATATAGCGAGGGTTTTTGAGCAGCATTATTTAGCAAATTGTGGGATAGATAAACTAGAAAAGTTAAAATATAGTTCTATAAGGACAAAATTAAGGGAAGGAACAGATGCGGCAAGTAAGGGTAAACCCAGTGTAATGTATAAGTCTGAGGCTGAATATCTTAAATTATCATATGTAGAATTGAAAGCCAAAGTGGATTTCTATATAGGATTGTTTAAGAACTCTTCAAAACAAGCTATTAATGCATACGAAATATTAAGGAAGTCAAAGATCTTTTAACTTATATAGTAATTCCATTAATTCTCTTTCAACCTGGGACGGATCAATAACCTTTATAGCATAACCAGCGTGAACTAAAACGTAATCGTTTAATTTAGCATCAACAAGTGATATCTTAACTCTCCTTTTAATCCCGTTAAAGTCAACTATTGCTTCTTCCTTATTTATTATCTCAACTATTTTACCTACTATTGCGTAATCATAGGGATCGAATTCTGTCATATATAATAATCCCTCTCACACATACTTATATAATTACACACCATCTTCTATAAAGCTAACGAAACCTACTTGTCCTAAAGCTATTCCGCCATCGCCAGCTGGTACGTGTTTAGGAGTAATTATTTCAATTCCTTCAGAGTTATCCACTATACCCTTTAATATATATTCGTTAACTGCAGCTCCGCCAGACACAAATACCCTTTTAGGATTACTCTTTAATGCAGCCTTAATTAAAGCCCTACCTAATTCATATTGAACTGTAAAAGCTATATCATTTATGGAATACTTTCCCTCAACCTCAATTAACCATTGGAAAATTTTCGAAGTTATAATCTCTTCATTTACTATAGGTATTTCTAGGTCCAAAAGTTTACCCCCTCTGGCAACGGCCTCTAATTTCATAGCAGGTTCTCCTTCATATGTTCTATAATTACAAATATTAAGATAAGCAGCAACAGCATCTAAGACCCTCCCAAGGCTAGAGGTTTTTAAATATTTCTTTTCCTTCATAATATTAAGTAGAGCTTTTAGCTCCTTTTCGCCGTTCTTGAGGAAAAGATTTTTCCTTTTATATATTTCAAGTATCTCATCTTTATCTAATATTTTTGATAGAAATAATATTAACATACGTCCAGGATAGATTGCGTTTAAATCTCCTCCGATATATGGGACGTATTCTAAGTGATGAGTCCTTTTATACTCATTTAAATTGAATTGTATTATTTCACCTCCCCATCCGTTTCCATCATCGCCGTATCCAATACCATCAATTGCAATACCTACTCCTTCAGTATAAGCGTTATCGATTGCTGCTGATATCACATGAGCGTAATGGTGCTGAACCTGGATTAACCTTGCTGAAAACTTATCAGCTAGTTTCTCTGCTAGATATGTGGATTGATATACTGGATTCTTATCTGCTATTACGATTTTAGGCCTTAAATTATATACAGACAAAAAGAACATTAAGCTATCCTCTAGCTCTCTTAGAGTTTCATAATTATCGGTATCCCCAATATATTGAGTCATGATAACCTTATCATCAAAGCCTATTGCTCCGGCGTTTTGCAATTCAGCACCTACTGCAATTACGGGATTTTTTAATTTAATAGGTATTTTTATCCAATGGGGTGCATATCCCCTCCCTCTTCTTATCATCATTAACCTTCCATTAGAAACTCTAACTACACTATCATCAACTCTATTTACAATTTCTCTATCATGATATAAAATAAAATCAACAACGCCCCGCAATTTGCTTCTTACACAATCCTCACTTCTACACATAGGAAATCCGTGAATATTACCACTAGTCATTATGAGTAATTTCTCTGGAATTTCATCTAACAAGAGATAATGAAGAGGAGTGTAAAATAAGAAGATTCCTTCCCTATCTAATCCTGGCGATACGTATTTAGATAATTCGTAAGGTTCCCTTTTTTTAAGTAAAATGATTGGCCTTTCTGGAGATCTTAGTATAGTCTCCTCAAATTCACTAACGTGAACGTATTTCTTGGCTACTTCAATAGATTGAACCATTATTGCGAAAGGCTGATTAGGTCTTCTCTTTCTTTCCCTTAACCTTAATATTGTATCATCATCAGTAGCTAATGCTGCAATATGAAATCCTCCTATCCCCTTCACAGCTAAAATATAACCCTCTTTTAACAATTTTCCAGCAACCCTAATAAGATCCTCATCTTCAATTCTCTCACCATTAACGGACTCCAAATATAGCTTAGGTCCGCATAATTTACAACTAATACCTTGAGCATCAAATCTCCTTATATCATTAGGATCATAATACTCTCTTTTACAATGTTCACACAATGAGAAGGTATTCATTGATGTATTTTCTCTATCATATGGAACTCTATACATCATAGAAAATCTCGGACCACAATAAGCACAGCTATTGAAAGCGTACCTATATCTCCTAGGATTTTTAGGATCTAAAACTTCTCTCAAGCACTTATCACATACCGCAAAATCTGGGGGGATTACACTTGGTTTTGAGATTATTTTATCACTTTTCATTATGACGAAGTCTGATAAGTCAGAAGGCTGAGTCTCCTCCACGTAGATATTTTCTAATCTTGCAGGGTAAGGTAATTCTTGGAATAATAAGGAAAAAAATTTAGAAACGTTTTCATTACTACCTTGAATTAGAATTTCTACCTCGCTCCCTCCTAAATTTTTTACGTATCCCTTAACTCCAGATTTATGGGCAATTCTATAAATGAATGGTCTAAATCCCACACCCTGGACTATTCCAGATACTATAATCCTATAAGCATATATCACAAATATACTTAGTATAAACGAATATAAAAACGCTGTAAGACTTTTTACTTTTAATTACAATATAAAAATATGCATGAGGGCTCCTTAGCGTATAGTACAGCTACAGCGTTAATAGAATATGCAAAAGAACACAATATTAAAAGAGCTACAAAAGTAGAAATAGGTATAGGAGAGTTAACAATGATAGATGAAGAAATTTATAAAAATTGGCTTATCGAGATGCTAAAAGGCTCTCCATACGATAGTGCGGAAATTAGACTAGTTAAAGAGCCTGTAAGGTTTAAATGTAACATATGTAATTACAACTGGTCCCTTGACGAGGTTAAAGAGAAGGTTATCGAAAATATTTGTAAGGAGATTGTAGATTGTGACACTCCTATCCATTATTTACCAGAAATAGCACAAGCCTATGTTACTTGCCCAAAATGCAATAGTAGGGATTTCGAAATTATTAGCGGAGAAGGAATAATAATAAGGTCGATTAATTATGTTGAATGATGTGAGAGATTACGCTATTAAAAAGAGACTTCAAAATATATCAAAAGTAATTTTAGTGGGAAGTGGAAAAGGAGGTGTTGGTAAAAGTACAATAGCTGTAGCATTATCCTTAGCCTTAAAAGATGTAGGATATGAAGTTGGATTATTAGATGCGGACATTCACGGTCCCACTGACGCTATATTACTTTCAGTAAAAGGACAGCTATCTGGAGATAGAGATGGGATTTCCCCTTATGTTAAGTATGGTATAAAGGTTATGAGCATAGGAGCTTTCAGTGAGGGAGAACCACTGGTATCTTATGGTAAGGCTAAAATTGGACTAATTAAAGATATGTTAGCTTACGTTAACTGGGGGAAGTTAGATTATTTAGTAGTGGATTTACCTCCAGGTATTGGGGATGAAGTACTGGGAATTGCCAGATATTCTAGAGGTAAATTAAACGGAGTTGTAGTGACAACTCCCGGCATCTCAGTTCCAGTAGTTCAAAGATTTATAAATTTCCTCAAAGGAGAAGGAATACCAATATCATTGGTAATTATAAATATGGCTTATATTAATTGTGATGGAAAAAAAATTAGTCTCTTCGGTAATGAAGACGTATTATTTGAGTATCCCTCAGTTAAAATACCGTTAATAGTTGGAGGTAACAAAATCAACGAGATCAAAAACACGTTACTTAGTTTTATTAATTACGTACGATAATAATTAATTATGGACTGTGAGAGAGTAACAGAACTCCTTATGTCCTCTACTTACGCAATAGCATTTACAGGTGCTGGAATAAGTACCGCCTCTGGAATCCCAGACTTCAGAGGTCCTAACGGGCTTTGGAGGAAATACTCACCAGAGTTAGCAAGTATAGAATACTTTGAAAGAAATCCTAAAGGTTTTTGGGATTTCTATTCCTTAAGAATGAGGGGATTATTTGAAGCAGAACCCAATAAGGCTCATTACGCTTTAGCAGAGTTAGAAAAATTGGGGTTAATAAAAGCTGTAATAACTCAGAATATTGATGGTCTTCACCAGAAAGCGGGATCTAAAAATGTGATTGAACTTCATGGTACTATGAGAAGATGCTATTGCACTAATTGTGGCAAGTCCTACGATTCTAAGGAAGTCTTAAAGATTATAGATCAAGGAATTTCTCCGCCCAAATGTTCTTGTGGTGGGATAATAAGACCGGATGTAGTTCTTTTCGGAGAACCAGTAAAGGGAATATATGAGGCGTTAAACATTGCATATGATGCTGATTTAGTATTATCTATAGGTTCATCATTAACCGTCTATCCAGCTAATTTAATCCCTCAAGTTGTAAAGGAACATAGAGGAAAATTAATCATTATAAATATGGAGGAGACGCCTCTAGATGAAATTGCAGATATTGTCATAAGGGATAGGGTGGAAGAAGTATTGCCATGCATTGTAGAAAATGTGAAGAAGTTAATAGGTTAGCCATAATGTTTCAGATTTCTTTTATCCCTCTGTGTCTTATTTATTTTTAAAATAAATAACATGGAAGAGATTGAGCTGGTAAAAAAGATATTCCTAATAATCGAAGAGAATTCACCAGATGATTGCAGGGATTTAATTATAAAAAAGTTAAAGGAGAAGATAATAAAAGATATAAAAGATTTAGGAATTGAAAAAGCTATAGGAAAATGGATGAGTGAAGGCGAAGAAGATGAAGAGATTGTAATTGTAAATTGACAAATTTTTAAGAAGATTGTAAGCAAATAAAATGTTCTCTCACACTTGAAAGGGGGAATTTTTCAGACGCGAGTTTACTCTTCATCTATTATCCGCGCTCAGCCTATTCTTCATTCTCATTAAATCTTCTGAGGCCTCTTCTATATCCTTTATTGTGTCAATTGATCTCCAATATACGTTATAGAACTTAACTCCAGTTAATAGAGATTCTTTAGCCAATTTAGGGAAAGTTGTTTTTTCCATATCTCCTTTATCTGGCAAATACTCAAAAACTCTATTACTCATTAAGTAAACGCCAGCGTTTATCCAATAATTTTCAAGTATAGGCTTTTCTTTAAAGTCTACTATTTTATCCCCCTGTGTCTCTACTATGCCATATGGACTTTTTAAGGGTACTAAGGATATTGTGACTATACTCTCCTTTAATTTTAATTGGCTTATATCAAGATCAGTAATTATATCTCCATTAGTTACAATAAAAGCATTCTCGTCTTTTAACAAATTCTTAACTTTTTTTAAAGCCCCTCCAGTACCTAAGGGTTCTTCCTCAATTGAAAAGTAAGTAGAGATTCCTAATCTTTTCTCGTTTTCACTTAGCCACTTGATTAATATTTCCCACTTATATCCAGTTAACACTATAAAAGAGTTTATACCGAAGGACTTTAACCATAATATCTGCCATTCAATTATGGGTTTTCCAGCTATTTCAATTAGAGGCTTAGGTTTATCATCAGTCAGTGGTCTTAACCTTTTCCCGTAGCCTCCAGCTAAAATTACAGCGTGCATTCACTAACCTTTTACTCATTAAGATAATAAGCTTTTTGAATGCTCTAGAAATTTAGTAATTGTCACGATAATTATATATTAAATATTTCAAGCTGTTTTTATAAAATTAAGATAAAATATTTAGTTATTAAGCTTCTTGATGGATTTTTATACCTTCTAATTCTAACAATGCTTTCTTTAACTCTACTCCTCTAGAGTAACCGCCTAAACTTTTTTCAGCTATAACCCTATGGCATGGGATTATTAATAGAATTGGATTTTTAGATAATGCCATTCCAACAGCTCTAGGAGAAGTACCTAAAGCTTCAGCTATTTGCTTATACGTCTTTACTTTTCCCCAAGGTATCTTCATAACTTCCTTAAATACTGCAAGTCTAAAAGGATAAGTCTTTATATTTATTGGTTCCCTTAGATCAACTGGTTTACCTTCAAAATATAAGTCTAATTTATGAAAGAAATCAGTAAACATACTATCATCCCTATATTCGTTTTCAACACAATTACAGAAATCCAACATAACGAAACCTTTATCGTCTTTAGCTACTGTTATTTCCCCTAAAGGACTTTTATATAATCCGTACACTATCACAAAATATATTTAGTTAACTAAGTTCAAAAAGTTTTACTTTTTAAGGGTTTTAATTGCAGTTTGTTCCACATCTCTATTTAATATTTCATTTTTTAATCTATTTAAAAAGTCCTCAAATTTTATGTTTTTAATTTCAATATTTCCCCTCCCCCTAATGGTAACAGTCCCTTCGTTAGCTTCTCTCTTTCCCACTATAATTATATATGGTACTCCTTGATCGTAAGCGTTCTTTATCCTTTTACTTAAAGTCTCTCCAGCGTAATCTATCTCAGCCCTTATTTTACTCTTCTTTAGATCATTTAGTATCTTCTCGGCGTAATCATTAACCTCATCGCTTATTGGCAATATTCTAACTTGTATAGGACTTAGCCAGGTTGGTAATCTTCCGTTAAAATGTTCTAGTAATATAGCTATAAACCTATCTAATGAACCATAAATAGCTCTATGAACCATTACTGGTCTCTTTTTAGACCCGTCTTTATCAATATATTCTAGTTTAAATCTTTCTGGTAGATTAAAGTCTACTTGTATAGTAGACATTTGCCACCACCTTCCTAAACTATCCCTAATTTCAAAGTCTATTTTAGGTCCGTAAAATGCACCCTCCTTCTCCTTTATTCCGAAACTTAAACCTAACTCTTGCATAGCAGTCATTAGAGCATTAGTAGCTTTTTCCCACTGCTCATCCGTTCCGATACTCTCATCTGGTCTAGTACTCAAATAGACTTTTACATCTTCTCCCTTAAACCCAAACTTCTCCCAAACCTCTAAAGTTTTCTTGATTAACATCTTAACTTCATCTTTTAATTGATCTTCTCTTAAGAAAATATGCCCATCATCTTGCACGAAACCCCTTACTCTTAATAATCCATAAAGTTCACCCTTTTTCTCCCATCTATAAACGTGACCGAACTCAGAGAACCTAATTGGTAAATCCCTATAAGTCCTTGGCTTAGATTTATAAATTAGAATATGAGCTGGGCAATTCATTGGCTTGACTCCATATTCATCCCCTTCCATGTTAAATAAAACTAGTTTATCCCTATATAGAGTATAATGTCCAGATATTTTCCATAGATCAGATTTATACACATGGCTAGTATAAACTTCTTGATATCCCATTCCCTCATTTATTTCTCTCATATAGTTTATTAATTCATTTCTGATTATTTGTCCTTTTGGATGAAATAATACTAAACCTGATCCTGCTTCCTCATGAAAGCTAAATAAGTCTAGTCTCTCACCTATTAACCTATGATCTGTCTCCTCAGCTTTCTCTAACCAACTTAAGTAATCCTTTAATTGTTCTTCGGTCTCAAAGGCTACACCTCTTATTCTAACGTATTGCACTGTGGGTTCTGGGTGATGAGTTGATATATTTAAAATTTCAAAATATTTTGGATTAGATGAAGGTATATTTATCTCACTATTTTCCATTTTAATTTTAATTCCATTATAATTAATGTAATTATCCTCTACCTTAAATTCTGCCTCAGAATATTTAGCAAATTTTTTAGCCTCATCTAAGGTTAGACTTGTATCCGATTGTATATCAACATAGAAGTCTCTCTCTCCTAAGCCAATCGTTACGGGCTTATATCCAGCATTAGCCAAGTTTATTGCTAAAATTATTGCACCTTTAAGCCAAACTGGCTTATAACTTTCCATTAATAATTGGCATACATATTTAGCTTAAATCTTTAGCTGTTTTCAAATTATATAATATTTTAGGTAAACCTTTAAGCATAGAAAATGAAGATACAATATATTTAACCTATAGTTTATTTTCAATATATTTAATATATTGAAGATATTAAAATAATGTTTATTTTAGTAATAAAAGAAAATTAACACTATAGATTTTCTATAAATATAGAGTGTAGTCTAGCTCAGATTCTCAGAGATGCTTTTTACGTTAAAGTATAAATTTATGTCCAAATAATTACACTTTCCAATTTTTTAATAAATTCTATTATTATAAATTTGATAATACTTAATCAAATTATTTTTGCAAAGCAATTTTAGGTCTACTGTTTAGGGGCGTAGAGAAAGTGATAAGCTTTGAGTCGATATAATATATTTTTAATTAAGCTTTTCAGATAATATACAAATTAAAAAGGAATTTGGAAAATAACTATAGTTAACAATTTATCTCTTAAATGCTCACATTAAGTATAAAAAGTTTTCCTCTGCATTAAACCTATGTATGAAGTACTAGATTATAAGGCTGATCCTAAATCTTACATTTACGTAAAGGTAATGGAGAGTCTTGTGGAGAGTAAGCTTGCCTTAGAAATGCTTAGAAAAGGAATGATAACCAACGCTTCTTCGAAAGCGTTTATTGCAGTTAAGGCTATAGTTAGTGCGTTAGTAGTAAAGAATTTTGATAAAATTATACAATTAAAGTCTGAAAAAGAGAAGGATTGGTATGAAAGAGTAGGCTATTCAGCACCTACTACTGGTTTAATTGGAATTTCTTATGATCTAGCGAAAATCGGCTACGATGTACAGTTAATAGTTAAAACTGGGTTACTCCTTCATTCATTTTCTTATAATGGTTTTGATCCTAATTTTGTAAACTATAAAGATAAAGATGAGGTAGAAAAAGATATAATCACCATAGTAGAGTTTATAAAGTCTAACATTAAAAAATATTTTGAAGTTATTTGGGATGAAAAATTGGAAAGTAAACTAAATGAGCTTAACGAGTGACAGGAGATTTTTAAGGAATCTTTACTAATTCACTTTATTTCTATGCAATTAATATAGTTCTGTTATTCTTACTAGCGTTTTAGTGTAATTTGTCTGTAACACGTTTACGTAACTATTCGTTATTTTTAATTACTTCTAATCCCTTTAATGCTATTAAGTAAGCAGAGGCTGTATGCCTATCAAAACCCTTCTCCCTCATTATCCTATCGTGACCCTCAGAATTTGTAGTACCCTTAGGATTAACCAAGATAACGTTAAAACCTACCCTTAACGATTTAATAACCTCATGGGTTAGCATTTGCTTCTTAGAAAACCTACTAACCTTCTTATTACCACTTCTAAGGTGTGAGGAAGTCAACTCGTTAGAATCAGTTTTAATATTTTAGGACTAATTTGTTTCCATATAAGGGGGAATAAAATTGAGAAAGATATTAATAATAGCTAGTGGAGGGGGACATACTGGATTCGCAAGAGCAATAGCACAATATCTACCCCAAAAAGTAGATTTCGTAATTCCTACCAATGACTCCATGAGTAAGATAATGATAATACCTTATGCGAATAAGATCTATGAAGTGCCTAAAGGTAGAGAGCCTGGAGAGGGAAATCTTATATTTTTAAAAAGGTTGTTCTCCATTCTCGCTAAGAGCATTAAAATAAGTAAGTACGATATAGTGATTGCAACTGGGAGTAATCATTCCATCTTTCCTTCATTTTTCCAATATTTAAAGGGAGCTAAAGTGTATGGAATTGAAAGTCAAGATAGGTTTATTACAAAAGGAAAGGCTATTAGTATAATTTCAAATTATGCTAAAGGAATATTTCTTCATTGGGAAGAACAGAAAAAATTATATAAAAAAGGTATAATAGTAGGACCAATAGTAGAAAAGCCTAAGTACACTCCAAGGGATGAAGGCTACATATTCGTTACTGCTGGTAGCATGGGTTTTAAGCGTTTATTTGACAAAGTAGTAAAGATAAAGGGGAAGAAGTTAGTTATTCAGACTGGGAGAATTGAGCCCAGCATTTATAAAGGAGATAACATTAAGGCATTTAGCTTTGACCCAGACATAGAAAAGTGGATTGCTAGTTCTTCTTTAGTTATTACCCATCAAGGTAAGACTGCAATGGAGGCAGTTGTAATGTATAATAAACCAGTTATAATAGTGTTTAATAGGGATTGGGTAAGGGCTACCACTTTTGAAGACGCTAAAATTTACGCTAAAGTCTTAGGGGCTACTTTTTTAGACGATCCAATTAAATGGGAGGATGAGAGTATTTTAATTAACGCAATAGAGAACGTTAAAGAGCCAAACAAGTTTAGTATAGGTACTCCTAAATTGGTGGAGAAAATATTAAACTTGTGAGTTATAAGGAAATATTTAATACTATTTTGGAAATATTTAATAATAATAGAAAAATATTGGAGGAAAAGGGGTGGATAGTTTCATCTCCACACTCCTATGAATGGTGGGGGGGACTAAAATCTGCAGAAGAGATAATAATTTCCTCAATCTTAGTTCAAATGTCTAGATGGGAAATAGTAAAACGAGCAGTTGAGACGATGAGAGAAAGGGGCTTAACAGATTTCAGTAAATTGTATAAGACTAAAGATGAAGAACTTTACCAAATATTAAAAAATATTAATTTTTACAAGACGAAAGTGAAAAGACTAAAAATTATTTCAGAGATAATTTTGGAGAAGGGTTTAGAGAGATTTTATGATAGGGATCTACTTTTAAGTATAGAAGGCATAGGCGAGGAAACAGCGGATTCGATTTTACTTTTCGCGGCACATAAACCTTATTTTCCTCCTTCTGAATACGGAAGAAGAGTATTATCTAGGGTTTTAGGCGTAGAATTGAAGAAAAAGGAAGTTAAGGAGTTAGTTGAAGATAATTTATCTAAAGACGTTTTTAAATATAAACTATTTCATGCAGGGTTGGTCACAGTGGGCAGGGCTTATTGTTTTAATAAACCTAAATGTGATGATTGCATGTTGAAGATAGTATGTAAACATGCAAAATAAACTCATTTAAATACTTTTACAAAGTTTAAGCATTATATAGTAATGTTTAAATTCTACCATGTAGAGTATGTGGTATGAAGCTATACGAATACGAGGGAAAGGCACTTTTTAAGCGCGTTGGCATACCAATACCTAATGGCGTTGTGACTTCTGAGCCTATAAAGTGGGAAGGAAAAGCCGTGGTAAAGTCTCAGTTACTTGAGGGAGCAAGGGGAAAAAGAGGCTTAGTAAGGGTTACTGAAGACGTATATAATACTATATTAGAGTTAAAGAAATTAGGGATTGAGAAATTTTTAGTAGAGGAATTTATTCCTCATGAAAAGGAGTTCTATGCTTCAATTCTACTTGATAGAGAAACTGCTGAGCCTATGTTAGTTCTATCTAAAGAAGGAGGTATTGATGTGGAGCAAGCAAAAGATGTTAAAAAGATGATAATACCATTAGAAAGAGGAGTTAGGAGTTATGATATAATAGAAGCTGAGAAGTATTTAGGAGTTAAAGGCTTATCTCCAATAATTCAAGGTTTATACAAATTATTTGTAGAGTATGACGCAGAGCTTGTTGAAATAAATCCATTAGCTCTAACTAATGACGGTAAGTTAGTAGCGTTGGATTCGAAGGTAATATTAGAAGATAACGCATTATATAAGCATGAGGATCTCTTAAAAGAATTAGGAAGGCAAGAAGTTCGTGACTCTTATGTAGAATTAGAGGGTGATATAGGGATAATAGGTAATGGAGCTGGTTTAACAATGGCTACGATGGATTTAGTGAAGCTAAATGGAGGAAATCCGGCAGACTTTTTAGACGTAGGCGGTGGAGCTAGTAGAGAACACGTAAGGGAAAGCGTATTAAAGGTTGGAAGGAATCCTAAGGTTAAGAAAATTGTAATAAACATTTACGGGGGAATAACTAGGTGTGATGAAGTTGCATTAGGAATTGTTGATGCGCTAAAGGAAATAAAGAAGCCTATTTTTGTAAGGCTATTAGGAACTAATGAAGAATTAGGCAAGAAGATATTAAGAGAAAATGGAGTTAATGTATATGATGATGTATTAAAGATGATAGGTGATGCAGTACGCTCGTAAATAGAAATACTAGAGTAATTGTTCAAGGGATTACTGGAAGAGAAGGGTCTTTCCATACTCAACAAATGCTAAAATATGGTACTAAGATCGTGGCTGGTGTAACTCCAGGTAAAGGAGGTACCGAAGTTCATGGAGTTCCAGTATATGACACAGTAAGAGAAGCTGTTAAGGAACACGAGGCTGATGCTTCAATAGTTTTTGTTCCTGCAAGATATGCGGTAGATGCGGTATATGAGGCTATTGATAATGGTATAAAGTTAATAGTAGTTATAACTGAGCATATTCCAGTTTTAGATATGGCAAGATTAGTTAAGTATGCCAGAGCTAGAGGATCTAGGATAATAGGACCAAATTGTCCTGGTTTAATAGTACCAGAGGAGACCTTAATCGGAATACTCCCAGCTAGGGCATTTAAGAAAGGTAATATAGGTATAGTGTCCAGATCAGGAACGTTAACTTATGAAGTGTCAGAATTACTTAAGAATACTGGAATGGGACAATCTACCGTTATAGGAATAGGTGGAGATCCAATAATAGGCACTAGCATATTGGAGGTCGTTAAGATGTTCGATGAGGATCCAAATACGGATAAGATTGTAGTAATAGGCGAAATAGGAGGTACGATGGAGGAAAGACTTGCAGAGGCTTATAAAAGAGGAGAGATAAAGAAGAAAGTAGTAGCATATATAGCAGGAATGACAGCACCTAAGGAAAAGAGAATGGGTCACGCAGGAGCTGTAGTATATATGGGAATGGGTACTTTCGAAAGCAAAATAAGGGCATTTAAGAAAGCTGAAATTCCAGTGGCTAACACTCCTTATGATATACCAAAGTTACTTCTTTCTTAACTTAAACGTCACATAACTTACTACTGCAATTATTATAGTAACAGTTATTATATATAACACGCTTGGACTATTACTTACGTCATAACTTTTCTCCGTCCATCTAGGGATTATAATGCTATTGTGATAATTTTGAGTATAATTATTATTAAATACTAAAGTTAAGTTGCCCGAATAGGGTACGGAGATTATATAATAATTAGTACCAGGAATGTAACTTGCTATTATCGGAACTGAAGTGTTAAAGTAAGCAGTTTCCCCTGTCTGAGATAGGGCTAAATAATATGTAGAACCATTATAAATAAACTTACCAATACCTAGCAAGTCATTAAATGAAGTTATAGGAACTAACACGCTAATAAACTGATTACCATGTATATTTACACCCAATTTTCCGGAATAGTTATAGAGATTAATAGACGCACTTTTAGAAGCGACTAATAAGCACAAGGTGACCGGCGACCCGTCATAAACGTAATTGAAGGAGATATTGTACCATTTATAACTTCCAGTGTAAAAACTCAAATCTGCTGAGTTCATGTTAATTAAGGCACTAAACGTAGTGTTTAACGCTGGGTTTAAATTTACGCTAAAGTACGCTCTTAACGGTATTAAATACTGTAATGAAAAGTAAGTATAGTTACTATAATTAGTAAATTCCACTGCTGGAATTCCATTATAACTGGTAAACCTCATATTCGTTCCAAAGAAACCGTTTGGTGTACCTGCGGAAGTTATATAAGACCACATGCTTAAAGGATAAGGATATGATCCATGCGCGTTCTCTATTATAGTTCCGTTAGAGTTTATAGCAGGGATCTGATGTACTATTACCTTTCCATTAACAACAAATGAGGAACCATTCCAGTTTAAGTTAAAGCTTATATTAAAAGTTATGTATGACCCCAATCTAGATGAGGTTTCATATATACTATAATTTATACTAGTACCTATGGGTAAGAAACTTAAAACATTAGACGACTCACTGATCGCTACAGTACTAAATAATATACTTAATAAAATTAAAAATAAAACGATATAATGCTTCATCTCATACTACTATTAACCTTTAATATTTATTGTTTTTCGTCATGTCGTAAATTATCGTCATGGCGGCATTTCTACCTGGGATTCCAGTAACCTGACCACCGGGGTAAGCTCCAGAACCACCTATATAAAGTCCCTTAATAGGAGTTCTATAACCCCAGCCCTTTTTAGGTCTATTATCGAATAAATAAGATGAGTACATTGGAAGGTGATTTGGATTTCCGTACGGATTATCGTATTCTTTCTCTACTACTCTCCAGTTAACCTTATCCACGTACTCAGTTTTTTCCTTAATATCTGGGAAGAACTCTTCTAGACCTTCCATTGTACCCATTACTGTAATTACATGACCATTTAACGTTTCATCAACAACACTAGGTATCGTTATCTCACCTTGAGGTAGTACTATCAATCCTTTAAAATAGTCAATTTTTAGAGGATCGTTAATTTTAACCATATCCTTGAGTATTATATTATATCTGCCGTATCCAGCCGGAGGGCTATGAACGTCAACTTTAACTTCCCCATTAGTCAAATTCTCTAATAATAGAGGATTCCCGGTAAACAAAACATTTTTACTTTCTATTCTCTCACCTCCTTGTAGAATTACGCCCCTTACTTCACCATTTTTTATCGCAATTTCAGAAACTTTACTTCCAGTAATTATATCAACGCCCAATTCTTTAGCCCTTTTAGATAAGACTTCTCCTACAGTTCCCATTCCTCCCTTTAATATTTTCCAATCAGTAGAGAAGAAGTATACGAATAGATACGAGGGTTGAGATAGCATAAAATCGTAAGAAAATATTGGGTATAATTCCTTATAATTATCTAAGTACTCCCTTAATATTGTCTCAGTTTTCTCTAAAAGCAGCTCATTACTTTGTTTTATTTCCTCAATAGACGGAGGTGTTATAACGTAAGTAAACTTTTCCTCTAGTAATTTCCTTGAAGAAAGTATAAACTCGTCTAGTTTAGAATATTTTTTCTCTCCTAATTTCTCAAATTCTTGAATTCTCTTATCCCTATCTCGCCACACTTTAACAACTTTCTTGCTCTCTGTTACAAATACCTCTATATAATCAGACTCTATTACTGGAAATTCAACCCCTATTTCATCTTGTATTCTTCTGGGAAATAATCCTAATACATAAGAAGCCCTTGAGTATTTAACCCCCTTATATTCAGCAGTGTCAGCCATACCTCCTAACTTTTTTCTCTCCTCTACTACTAGGGTTTTTAAACCCTTCATTGCTAGGTAAATTGAGGCTACTAATCCGTTATGTCCTCCACCTATAATTATTACATCATATGTTTTCATATTTCTTTTACTTCTAAAACACTTATATAATGTTTGTCTAATATTCTATATATGAAAAAAGCTATTGCGTTAAGTGATGATGGTTATTATGTAGTTTTCATTACTGATAAGGATATTAGTTATAGGAAAACTAGAATTCTTAATGTATATTATTTATTTTTCTTATCAATTATATTAATTAGTATTTTATATACTATTTTCAAAATATTTTATATTCTTTTACTGGTATCTATTCCCATTATTGTATATTTTTTAATATTAAGGATTGAGATTAATGTAGTTAAACCACAAGAGAGTGAAAAAATTGTTAACGTTGAAATAAGGGGGAATATTGTAAAAATCGTAACAGAAAGGAAAACTTTTATTATACATAAGCGAAAAACAACATTACCTTATTACTGACTAGATTTAGGCTTTATAGTTATTGTTCCACTATCTTCGTCAACTTGTAACATATATTTTGTTCCAAACTTCTCTATCATTGACTTTGGTAGATATAGATTTAATGGCAAAGTGTAGTATTCATACTCGTACACTTTTCCCCTTACATTCTTTTTACCTACTAATCTTTTAGCCTCTACTTCTCTTTCTTTCATAAGATAAAATGCATTGTCTCTCTTTTTAAAACTTTTCCATGTAATGCTTAACAAATTTTTATTAGGTATAATCTTTTCTACGGAGCTTTAAATCTATTTAATAGTTTATCAATTATGATTTCATTTATAAATAAATCTGGATTTACAATATATAATCTGCTATTAATGTTATAATCTATATTTAGATTTATTACTAAGTGATATATTATATTATCAAAATAAAAAAGGACGTCATATCTGCAGTCATTTAACATGCAAATAGGACCTCTCTCATGTCTAACCTTCTCTCCATTAAATAGTGTTATAATTTTTTGTGAATACATATCTATTAAGGACTCTATGTGAACCTTTCCATCACTTAAATAAAGTAATGTGCCAGAAGAATTGCTAATTATACTTCTATCTAACTTTTCGACTTGTTTTTCTATTTTATTTATGTTAAGAAATTCTCTGAAATTAACCGTTAATAACATGTTATCCTTTTCTGAATAAATGTAAAAAACTTCTTCAAACCACGGTGAAAAATGATATCCATTAACTGAGAAAGCCTCCTCCTTATCGTCAAAGAATACTCTATGATTCTTCTTAACAATGTTCACATTATATAATACAAAATGTAAAACTAAAATTTAACTCCGCTTTATTCGTATTAATGTTTTCAAAATTTTATTATAAAAATATTTATAAACTTTGTTATACGAATTTTAAATACTATATTTGGGAAAAGGTTTAAATGTAGTACAAAGAGGCTATACACAATGAATACTACAATAATAATAGCAGCTGTAGTAATAATAATAGTAGTTATAGGGCTGGCATCATATTTTCTATTCTTCCATCATACAACATCCCCTTCTATTACATCTGTTACAACTTCATATATGACTAGTAGTAGTACGACCACTACAACTTCTTCTACTACCTCAACTTCAACAACTTCAACTTCCACTTCTTCTACTTCAACAACCTCAACGGTCTCATTACCCCCTGGGGCTTATAAATTACCTTATAATCCAAATAATAAGACAGTATTCATTTACTTAGTAGTTTCAGCTGTCGGTTATCAATTTAATTATAACGGTACCTCATATGGTCAACTTAAAATATATGTTCCAGCTGGCTGGAACGTCATGGTGATTTTAACTAATGAACAATCAATACCACATAATGCTAATATAGTATTAAATAATACACCCACTCCTAATAATGCAAATATAGCTCAAGACGGAAAAATATTACTTTATGTTGGAGATAGTCCATCAAATTACATGAATAACGGAGTTCCACCTCAAGGTACTGCTGTAGGTATTTTAGATAATATATCTGCAGGTTACTATTGGATAGCTTGTGGAATTTACGGGCATGCTGAGAGCGGAATGTGGGTCGATTTGATAGCCTCTAACTCAGTTACTGTACCCTATGCAATAATTTCGTCTTCTTCATCAACTTCTTCATCAACCTCATCTCCTGCCTGGGGATAATTAAGACAAAAAGATTTTTTTATTGTATTTTCTTAATTTACTTTATGAAACGTGTTATTTTGTCACTTATTTTTCTAATATTATCATTAATATCTTACTTTATTAGCAAATCAAACCTATTATTATGGTCCACTATATCTACATTATCCTTTTGGTTATTTGTTATTTTAATTATACCTAAATCATTTTATAAATTCATAGGAAATAAATTAATAAAATATAAGAAATATAAATCTCTTTGGATAACGTTAATATTATATATGGCATATCACGTAATCCTATACTCATTCTTCTTTTACTTATTATTACCTGGTTCAATTAGAGGAATACCACTTATTTTTACGATAAATGCTGGAATAGGCTACTCAATACCTCCACCATTACCGTATTTCTTAGAATGGGTGTCAAATAGTCCTGCAATTTGGTTCTTCATAGGACCATATGAGGGAGATGTAATACCTTTCTCAACATTTATGGGAATAATCTTAGCTATATTAATAGCATTAAACGTAGTGGAAATTAAGGATCTTTGGAGGTTAAGTAGGACTAGGATAAACAAGTCAATAGTTTTAGTACCCTCGTTAGGTTTAGTATCCGGATCATCTTGCTGCGTATTCTTGCCTAGTATTGTAATGTACTCTATAGCCTTATCGATAACTTCAATAACTGCCACAATACTTTCAATATTATCTTCATTCATATATTTCGTTCTAGTTTATTATTCCCTTCCGATAGTTTCCGCGTTAGTACTATTTCATAACCTAACTTTATTGGATAAACTTCTAATTAGATTTAAATTATAATTTCAGTTTGAAACTAAATTTATACTAAAATTTAGCCTAGTATTTGCTTATAATTTTATTATTGTGATAAAGTATAATAATGATGTGTATAAATTAGAATATCCTACTACTCAAGTTATTTACGGAAATGATGCATTAGACTGGCTGAAAAACGTTAAGGGTAAAATAGCAGTAGTTACTACGAGAAGTCTGCTAAAAAGCAATATCCTCTCACAAATACTAAATATTATAAATGCTGATGTGATAGAAGGTCCTAGGCAACATACTCCAGAGGAAGATTTACAAAAATTGAGGGACGAATTAAAGAACTATAATGTAGTAATAGGTTTAGGTGGTGGAAGTGTAATTGATAGCATAAAATTGGTATTTAGCGGTTATTTCATAGCAATACCTACTACATTCTCTGGTGCTGAACATACTAGTTTTGGCGGTTTTACGTCTGATGGTATAAAGAAAGTTAATATGGGAAAAGGTGCAGATGTAATAATTTTAGATCCTAGAGCTACGCTAGAAACCCCTAAATGGTTACTTTTAGCCTCTGGAGTTAGAGCTATTGATCATGCAGTAGAAGCACTGTATTCTAGGTTTTCTACTCCATTTACTGACGCGTTAGCAATAGAGGGGTATAAGAAATTAATTAAGTGTCTAGCTAACGTAGACGTAATTGAAAATAGGTTAGAATGCCAAATAGGGGTTTGGTTATCCTCTATAACTATGAGATACGTAAAGATGGGAATTAGTCACGTTTTCGGATATGTTTTTGGTCCTAGGTTTAATATACCACATGGTGTTACTTCATGCATTTCTCTCCCTTCTGCGATTAAGTTAAATTACGATATTGCTAAAGATAAATTAAAGGAAATAGAATTTAACGGCGAGCCTCTATATGATTTTGTTGAGGAATTTTTAAGGAAAATAGGGACCAGGAAAAGGTTGTCAGAGTTCGCTAAATTAGACGAGGCGTTAAAGTACGCTAAAACATTTTACGAAATGGTAAATGATAGTGGTAATCCATTGAGAATAGACCTAAACACTGCCATAAAGTTCATAGAGGAGGTATATTAAGATGTGGAAATACTTTGGCAAACAATGGGGAAAGTGCGAGGAATGTTGGTTAGCTTACAAGAATGGTGTTCAGCATGAAAATTCATTAAATTGTTATAAGTTAGGAATACCAATAAGCTCATTAAAAATACCGTTAAATGAATTTTTGGAAATAGTGAAAGATATTTCAGGAAAATATGGAATATTCGGATTTCCTTTAAGTCTACTCAGTAAGGGAGTAATTATCTTCTACTTCAACAATGAAGAGGAAATGATGAACTTCATTAATAAAATAGAGAGATATGTGAAAGACGATTTACCATTAAAGGAGAAAAAGTTCTTTGATATTTTCGTTAACGTTAATTGGATAAAGAGCGTTAACTGGAGGAGGGGATGCCCAGAGTATGATAAAAAATTCGGCGATTGGAGAAACTGGAAGAAAAAGTAATTAGAAATTAGAAAATATCTAACTAAAGTTTATTAATAGATTGGAATTATCAATATTATGGCAATTTCAATTTTCCTTTTGAGCCTGAAAGGTGGAATAGGCAAAAGTAAATTTGCTTATAAATTATCCAAATTGCTAAGTAGGAATTTCCTTAGTGTTCTTTTAATAGATAACGACTCCTTGCACACTTTATCTACCATATTAGGCCATTATGGGAATGGTTTATTAGATGGGTGCGAAATTTCCTCAAGTTTAAAAAAGATTGATGATTTTTATTTGCTTAAACTTAGAGATAATCCTATATCAGTATTATACGATGAGAAATATGATCGATTAAGAAGCGTATTAAGTAAAAAGTGGGACTTTATTGTGATAGATAACTATATAGGAATAAACGAAAGTAATGCTTTCGTTAAAAACGTTTATGAGGTTTCGGAGCGTAAAATAGGAATATTTCTAACGGATTACTTAACCTTAGATATTACGTTTAATTATATGAGGATTTGGAATAATTTAGATCATAAATTCGTAGTTCTAATTAATGAAAATAATAATTATAATTGTTCGTATAATCAACTATTATATGCTATTTTATAAGTATTTATTACCGTATAATATGGTACGAATTTCATAATCAAATCTTTTTAAAACTAAATTTATTTACCTTTTAATCGTAAATAGTAGTATGCCACTAGACCCAAAAGTTAAGAAGCTTTTAGAATCCGGTTTCTCAATACCAATAGGAAAGGCGTCTGTTGAGGAGGTAAGAAAAATATTTAGAGACTTAGCTTCATCCGCACCTAAGGTTGATGTTGGAAATGTGGAAGATATAAGGATACCAGGGAGTGAGACTAACATAAGGGCTAGAATATATTTCCCTAAAAATAAGGGACCTTACGGTATTTTAGTTTATTTTCACGGCGGTGGTTTTGTAATAGGAGATATAGAATCTTACGATCCCTTATGCAGGATGATAACTAACGCTTGTAACTGTGTAGTTGCATCTATAGATTATAGATTAGCACCAGAACATAAGTTTCCAGCTGCAATTATAGATTCATATGATGCTACTAGGTGGATATATGAGAATTCAGATAGGTTTGATGGGAAAATGGGAGTTGCAATCGGTGGAGATAGTGCAGGAGGCAATATAACAGCTGTAGTAGCTCTTTTATCAAAGGGTAAAATGAATTTGAAATATCAAATATTAATTTACCCAGCTGTAGGTTTCGATTCTGTTTCTAAATCTATGATAGAGTATTCTGATGGCTTCTTTTTAACAAGAGAGCATATTGAGTGGTTTGGCTCTCAATATTTAAGAAGCCCAACTGATGTTTTAGATCCAAGATTTTCTCCTATATTGTCAGATTTAAGCAATTTGCCTCCTGCGTTAATTATAACTGCTGAATATGATCCCTTAAGAGATCAAGGAGAGGCCTATGCTAATAAATTACTACAAGCTGGAGTTCCAGTCACGAGCGTTAGGTTCAATAATGTTATTCACGGTTTCCTATCTTTCTTTCCCTTAATAGAACAAGGTAAGGATGCCATAGGTTTAATAGGGGTTACGTTAAGAAAAGTCTTCTATAACTCGTTCTAATTTTTATAAAATTAATATGAGATTATTTTTATAAATAATTTAAGTTATCTAGCTAATATTTAAAAACCTATATCATAGTTATAGTTTATGAAAGCTGTCATTCTCCCTGGCTATAAAAAGGGATATAAGGTAGAGGAATTGGAAGAGCCAAAAATTGGTAAGGATGAAGTTTTGGTAAAGGTGAATAAAGCCGCATTATGTTATAGAGATTTATTACAGATTGAGGGATTTTATCCTAAATCTAAATACCCTTTGATTTTAGGTCATGAAATGGTAGGAATTATAGAAAAAGTTGGGGAAGATGTAAAAGAATTTAAGGAGGGAGATAGAGTGACTTCAATGCTTTTTGTACCAGATTGGTCCTGCGAGTACTGCAAAGGTGGTGAGGAGGTTTACTGTAAAAATAGGCTAATATATGCGCAAGAACTTGATGGGTTCTTCGCTGAAAAAGCTAAATTAAAAGCTAATAGCTTAGTTAAGGTACCAGATGGTGTTTCTGATGATGGAGCTGTAATAGTGCCTTGTGTAGCAGCAATGGTTTATAGGGGTTTAAGAAAGGCGGGCTTAAAAACGGGTGAGTTAGTTTTAGTAACAGGTGCTAGTGGTGGTGTTGGGATTCATGCAATTCAAGTTGCCAAAGCACTAGGTGCAAAAGTTATTGGAGTTACAAGTAATGAAAATAAGGCTAAAATAGTTTCCAAGTTTGCAGATTATACTATAGTAGGGAATAAATTTTCAGAGGAGGCTAAAAAGATCGGTGACATTTCAATTGTCATTGAAAACACTGGTACTTTTACCTTAGAGGAGAGTTTAAAGTGCTTAAGAACCGGAGGGAAGATTATTCAGATAGGTAATTTAGACCCTTCAGTTACGTTCAACTTAAGGTTAGGATATCTTATATTAAAGGACATAAGTTTAATGGGCCATATAGGCGCGAATAAGAAGGACATAGAATTTACATTAAATTTGGTTAAAGAAGGTAAAATAAGACCAGTAATTGGAGGGGAAGTTAGCTTAGAGGAGTTCGATAAGGCATTAGAGTTAATTAAAGATAAAAACAGATATGGAAAAATATTAATTAAAAATTAGACTTTTTCTAATACTATTGCTCCTCCTTGTCCTCCACCAACACACAATGTAGCTACTCCGTAATCTTTTCCATCCAAAATTAATTGCCTAGCTAACGTTCCAACTATTCTCGCTCCAGTAGCACCTAAAGGATGTCCTATTGCTATTGCCCCTCCCCTCCTATTTACGCTTTCCGCATCTAATCCCAGTTCTCTTATAGCGTAAAGTACTACTACGGCAAAAGCCTCGTTTATTTCCCAAAGATCTATATCTTTTACACTTAGCTTAGCTTTTTCTAAAGCTTTTTTAGAGGCTGGCACTGGACCCTTACCCATTACGGCTGGAGGTACCCCGGCAAATCCATAGCTTCTTATTTTTGCCATTGGAGTTAATCCGTATTTCTTAAGGGCGTTTTTAGACATTAGAAGGACGTAAGAGGAGCCTGAATTTAAAGGAGCTGAATTTCCTGCAGTTATCTTACCATTAGGTTTAAACGCGGGTGGTAATTGGGCTAGCTTTTCTAGACTTGTGTCTTGTCTTACGGATTGATCGATATCTAACTTAAACTTCTTATCGTCTATTTCCACTTCAATTGGCAATATCTCTTCTTTAAAGTAACCCTCTTGTATAGCTTTCCACGCTAGTTGATGACTTCTTAATGACCATCTATCCATTTCCTCCCTACTTATGTTAGCTTCCTCCGCAAGTTTTTCAGCAGTAAGCCCCATAACGTAACCGGTAATTAGGTCATATTCAGCATATTTAGGGTCAGTTAGGAATTTGGTGTTAATTTCAATATGTGGATTATCGAACATAGGAGTCCTAGACATTTTTTCCACACCCCCTGTTATTACTATATCTGCCATACCACTTGAGATTTCCATCGCACCTATGGCGACTGAAGTTAGTGATGATGCACATTGTCTATCTACGGCCATAGTTGGAATAGTATAGGGTAATTTAGCTGCGAAAATTTCGTGCCTTCCTCCAAAAGCCCATTGTTCGCCTACTTGAAGTGCACAACCAGTTATTAACTCGTCTATTTCACTAGGGTTTATCCCATTCTTTTCTATTAACTTATTAATTACAAGTCCAGCCAATTCTTCTGGTCTAATATTATAAAATGGGTCCTTCTGAGGGTCCTTTCTTGAGAACCTAGTGAAGGGTGTTCTGAGAAAATCTACAAGATATACGTCTTCTAACATTTTTCCACCACATACATTAGTTTTGATAGATTAAATAGGTTGTAGAAACTCCGAAATATCAATTCTCCTATTATATATTTTGCTTAACGTAAGAACCCTCCTTAAGTGAAGATGTATATCTAAATCGTCTGTAAAACCTATTCCTCCATGAACTTGAATACCGCTCATAATTACCTTAGGCATCTTTTTATTTGCTATATCTTTAGCTATCCACGCGTATTTAATATCCTCAGACGCCTCTAACACTATGGATCTAGTCAACTCAACGTCAATAGCATCGTTAACTACTCTATGCTTTATAGCTTGATATGAACCTATTGGTTTTCCGAAGGCTATCCTCTCCTTACTGTACTTGGTTGACATATTTACTACTTCTTCTCCACTTCCCACCATCTGAGAGGCGAATAATAAGGACATCTCGGCTTCATTTACATCTATCGTATCGTACTTACTATATTCTACTCTACTAATTCTCATTGAATTATCTATAGAATTAAAAGTAGTGATATTGCAATTCTCTCTTTTTATTAATTTGTTTCCAACAAGGATTAAGTCAGCATCACCTGCTGCTGGTACCATATTAAAATCTGAAATAGCAACCTTAACTTCTCCAGAATATATCCTATTTAATGTATCCTTATCTTTAATACCCCTTGAGGCTACTATAGTGCTAACTATTATTCCAGGCAATAATTTACTTCCTAGTAATTCATTAATTATTGCAGCATCTCTTAGGCTAGAACTTGAAATATAAGAAAGCAGGTCTAATTTAACTATCTCTTTCCATATTTGTTCTACATGTTCATTATTACCCTCTATTACTGCTCTTAATTTTTTAGTAGACCATTTGGAATCTAACAGTTCTCTAATGCTATTCAGAATTAATCTTAAATCTTCGCTAATCTCAAAATTTAAGTCTAGGATCATATCTTATCACTTGGATTTTCTATTACATTTAAATCCTTAGGTGTTATCATTTCCAGTTTCATTTCTTTAGCCCTATTAATTGCTTGAACTCTTATATTAAGAAGTTTCTTAGCGTATTCCACCATTTCAGAGGATTTAAGGTTAAACGGTAATTCTTCTGGACTTCCAGGTTCTGAAAATATACCTATTGCATAAGGAGCTAGATAGTTAATGTGATCCATTGCAGCCTTATATACTCTTTCTCCATTTTCCTTTACTAGCCTTGCTATTAAGTAAATACCAAAGGCTATATGCCTAGATTCATCAGTGGCAATCCAATTTATCATTTTTGCAAATCCAGGCAAAATATTATATGTACTAGTAATTTTCCTAAAAATATTATAACCCCCTTCAGCAGCAACTCCTTCCACGATTAGATTGTACGTAACAACTGCCCTAGCTTGATTTTCCGGTGAGGGATCTTTAGATAAATTCCACATAGCTTTAGGTAACTCTTCGTAAAATATCTTTTTATAATTAGGAGATAAATCCTTCGTATATGCACTTAAGTCTTCAACTACTCCAATTTCATCGAAAAATCTTCTAAAGGCCTCTACGTGTTTAGACTCTTCATAAACGAATTGTTCTAAGTACATCACTTCTTCCACTCTTCCTTCTTTAACTAAAGTTACTATTAAGGGATGTAAGTCTAATGCAACTGCTTCTTCACCTGCTGAGAATTTAGAACACGTATTTATGATCATTATCTTTTCCATGTCATTTAATTTTTCCCAATCCTTCTTATCCTTACTTAAATCTATGGATGAGGGATCCCAGAATAATTTCTTTCCTAATTGGTATAATTTCATGGGAAAGAGGGACCAATTTAAACCTCCTTGCTTTATTGATTTAAAATACTCGTGCTTATACTCCTCAAAATTTATTGTCATATTAAAATATTGATCATTTCTTTATATTTAAATTTTGCTTTATATAAACGAAATAGCTACTTTATCCCACCCTTTATACTTTCTCCCGAATCTAATACAAATACCTGCCCGGTTAACGATTCTATTTTTAATATTGCTGTAGTGAATTCCGCTACCTCTTCTGGATCTAGTATTTTTCCCATTAGTGTGAATTTTTCAGCGAATTCTTTTTCGCTCATTCCCAATACTTGGAACATACTTTCTCCCAGTTTAGTTTTTACGAATCCTGGTGCTATTGCATTAACCCTTATTTTAGGTGCTAATTCTAGGGCTAAGTATTTAGTTAACGCTATTACTGCTGCCTTCATCGCTCCATAGATTGATAACCCATATGCTGGAGAAATCCCTGCAACTGATGAAATATTTACTATAGCTCCACCCTCCCTCATTTCCTTAGCAAAGGCTTGAGAACAATAAACTACTGATTTAAAGTCTGTTGAGATATGTTTATCTAATAACTTATCATCAACATTCATGAACGGAGAATATAAACCTAAACCTGCATTATTAACTAAAACGTCAACTACACTATACCTATCAATAGTAGCCTTAAGTAAACTCTCACAACCCTCTCTAGTTGAAACGTCAGCTAAAATTCCGATAGCTTCTCCACCGATATCCTTAATAGCTTTCACGGTCTCATTAACTTCCTCACTCCTTTTCTTAGCGTTAACAACTAACAAACTACCCTCCTTAGCTAACCTTATAGCAATAGCTCTACCAATACCTCTTCCAGAACCCGTAACAACCACGACCCTATTTTTTAAAGAGTACATAAACTTAATTAACACTCCGCAAAAATAAAGCTTAATTCCATTTAACTACAGCCCTTATATGAATTCCTTTCTTAAGATTTTCGTATGCTTCATTTATTCTCTCCGGTTCATAAACGTGAGTTACTAACTTTTTGGTGTCTATCTTCCCAGAAGACGCTAAACTTACTAACTCTGGTAAATCTATTCTTGGCCTATAACCCAAGCTTCCTATAAGTGTAATTCCTTTAGATACGAATAATGTTATGGGAATTTCTGCAACGTTAGTGAAACCACCAAGACCAGTAACTACTATACTTCCACCAGCTTTAACTACTTCAAGAGATAGTTTAAGATCTGGATTAGGCTTAGTTTCATATACTATATCTGCACCCTCCTCTAGTATCTCTAATATTTTCGCCCTACTATCGTCGGCTAATGCGTTTATTGCGTGCGTAGCTCCTAATTCTTTAGCTTTTTCCAGCTTACTCTGTACTATATCTACAGCTATAATAGGGTTTAGTCCCATCGCATTTGCTAACTGGATTGCAGCAGATCCTACACCACCAGCCCCTATAATAACTACGCTCTTTCCGCTAGCGGCTTTAGCACTTTTTAAAGCATTATATGCAGTTCCATAAGCACAAGCTATAGGAGATGAATAATAAGGATCTAACTTTTCACTTAACGGGATTACTGCAATTTCGGGTACTGAGACATATTCTGCGTGCCCTCCATTAATTCCTATGATTCCAACCATTTTGTTAGCGTTTTGTTTACAGTAATTCTCCTTTCCACTCGCACAGTACTTACATATTCCGCATGGGACTATCCACGATACTAATACCGGGTCTCCCTTACGTAATCCATAGGGGTTTTTCACATTACTTGCAAATTTCTCTACCCAACCTGCTATTTCATGTCCTATTATAAAGCCCTCTGGTAACGGTCCTATTAGTTCTCCATTTATTAAATGTAAATCACTATGGCATATTCCAGTAGAAGCTACACGTATAAGTATTTCATCTCCTCTCGGAAATGGAGTAGGAACTTCCCTGATCTCTAATGGTAAGTTCATTCCCTTAAATACTGCAGCCTTCATACAGTTATTTTTTAAAATTGGATATATAAGTGGAGTTTCAAAACGATAGTTTTAATATATATAATATTACTATTTAAGTTATAAGCTATCTAGATAGATATCATAATTTATTAATAATTAAAACATAAGATATAAATAGTGAAAATACAAGATTATATAAGTATAACAGTCAACTTTAATGGTACATGCCTCTGCTATTTTCAGTTATTTTATCAAAATTGATAGTAGAGTCAGTATTCAATTTTTCTGAAAACGAGTTTAAGTAGCTTAATTCTATATTTTCGAGAATTATATTTTTCGTTTAACTCTTTCTAATCTGATTTCCTCATCGAAATTGTTGTTGTTTTTGCTTATTTTCTTCTTTAGAGAGAAAAGGATGAGAGACTTTAATACTACTTCATACTCAAAAAATTAGTATAACTTCCCCAGCTTTAGACAAATCAAACTCTAAAATCCCTCTTTCTCTTTTCTTACTCTTGAAGTATGGAAGTTATACGAAACATTATTAGCTCCTATGAATATTAAATCGTGCAAAATTAAGGAAATTAACCCTAAGGAGATAGATGTCTCAAATTCGTTTCCGTTACTGACCACTGTTTCAACACCTAAGATTTTATATAACGTAAAACTAGGATTGGAGAGAATGGCAATTAACACTTGATTTTCGTACCTCGTATTTATTACAAACTTCATAGATTAATTAATATATTAATATATTATTTCTTTCTATAGTTACTTCTGCAAATATTTTTTGTATAGAATCATTATTTATATCATATATAATGTAAAAAAGTAAAGTAAAAAGTTATTATTCTAGTATTTTCTTTATTAAATTTTCTGCTTCATTATAGTTGTAACTTCTAAATAACTCTATTTTACTTGCCTCAATAGAACCCTCAGCGTGTATCATTCCAGTTAGTAAGTATCCAGTAATTGGACTTGCAGCTAATTCCTTTACTAATTTTAATCCCTTAACTCTCTCCTCACCGCTTACTGCTCCCCTTAAATATTTAATTATTATACTTCCTTCTTCGCTCTTTAAATCTTCTTCAGAGGGCATTGTAGCAATAATCCCACCTGCTATGTCAATTAAATCCTTAACGACATCGTGGAAATGCATATTAGAATATAGCTTTCCAACATTTGTAAATATGGGATTAGGCAAAGCAATCTCTTCAAGGAAAACTGGATTTATGGCAGCAGCAATTGCAGTACTCCTCAATATCTCCTTATATAGAATTATGTCTACAATATCATCTCTGACGTGTTTCTCATTCTCTATACCATTTAACTTAGAAATTAACCTGGAGGAACCTAAGAATAAGTTCATTGTGGCTGCTCTGTATGATAGTGCTGTGAATCTGTGGTATGTTGCGAATAGCATTGCTAGTGTTCCTGCGTAGTCGTATTCTTTGAATAGGAATACTCTGTCCCAGGGTATGAAGACGTTGTCGAATACTG
>Ga0208662_100130_pt1 | contig 34325 bp, 30 predicted proteins | sample OSPB_host_MetaG_FD_187136 | JGI IMG/M metagenome (GOLD analysis project Ga0208662, IMG submission 187136) | Hot spring microbial mat communities from Yellowstone National Park, Wyoming, USA - OSPB_host_MetaG (SPAdes) (version 2) | ecosystem: Environmental > Aquatic > Thermal springs > Hot... | reverse complement strand
TAGGAAAACGAGGGAGGTCTCCCATCGTTGGTTTAAGTGCTCATGTGGTTATGAGAACGATAGGGACGTTATCGCGATCGTGGATCTAAACGGGAGGGGGTCTCCGACCCCCTCGTCTGCCCCTCAGGGATGTAGCCCCGAACCGATGAGGGGAACCCCCGCCAGCGGGGAGGAAGTCAGAGAACGGTCGGTGGAACCTCCGCTGTGGGTGAAGGGGGATCGAGGTCGCTCTGAGAAGCAGGAAATCCTCACCGCGAGGTGGGGATGCCCCGTCCGTAAGGGCGGGGTAGTTCACTGTTTACGGGTTCGTTTTTCAGTGGAGCTAACGACGCCCCTCCCCAGCTCCACTGGGGAAATGGGACTGTGGGAGGGGCGCCTGAAGTCGGCTCCATCACGTGACGGATCCCCTTCCTCAGGATCCTGACTCGGGTAGAGGGCCTCTGATCCGCTGCTCACCAAATGGGGGAATGTAAACCCTCACGGTGGGAACCATGAACCCTTCCAGGGCGGGGAGGAGGTCGGTATCCCTGTGGAGGGTGAAACTTCGGGCTAACGCATCCTTCCACAATGATTTATTCTTTCTAAAATTTATACAATCAAAATAGGTAACTTCTTTATGAAAAAGCATATAAACTCTTAATCTAAATTCACTGCGGTGCGCAACTTGAGCGCCCCTGAGAGGAAGGGTGCAATCGAGAGGTTCGACGAGTCGAGAGTTAAGGGAGCTCATATACGCTGGACCGTCCTGGCAGCCATGGGCGACTACATCGACGCTGGATCGATCGTGGCTGGGGCTGCCTCCCTGACGTTCTGGGTGAACTTCTTCCACCTCTCCACCCTCATTTCCGGCGTTGTGGCAGCGCTCAGCCCCAACGCCTTCGCAGCTGCCCTAGGTGCCCTCCTGGCAGGTCCCCTGGGGGACAGGTTTGGGAGGAAGGCGATCTACATGTACGACCTAATAGCCTATACCGTAGGTGCGCTAATAGTGGCACTAGCCGTCAACACGCCCATGCTCATATTGGGTTATATAATTACCGGCATAGCGGTCGGAGTTGACGTCCCCACGTCCTGGTCACTCATAGCCGAGTACGCTCCGAGGAGGGCAAGGGGGAGGTTGATGTCGTTCACGAACCTCTTCTGGTACATAGGTCCCATAGTGATCCTCCTCATAGCCATAGGCACTTCCCCTCTAGGCGTGAACTCTTTCAGGATCCTCTTCGGTAGCCTAGCCGCAGTAGCCATCATCACTTGGGTCCTCAGGAGGGGGATCATAGAGTCCCCCAGGTGGGCTGCTGTCGCAGGAAGGGCTGAACTAGTGGACGAGGCGCTGAGGCAACTGGGTGAGTCAGGGGTCGGAGTCTCACAGCCCACTCCCCAGGTGAAGGCCAAGTGGACGGAAGTCTTCACCAAGTATTGGAAGGGGTTGGCCTTCATCATACCCATTTACATAATGTGGGGGATCCCCGCTGGGACTTTCGGCTTCTTCCTCCCCTTCTTCACTGAGGGTATAGCTGGGAGGAGCGTGGTGGTTGGAGACCTAATGCAGATCCTCTGGTTCGTTACAGCAATAATAGGGGTAGTGGCAGTGGCCATGCAGCTCAGCGACAGGGTGAACAGGAGACTCCTCTACGCGATCTCCTCCCTGGTCTGTGCTGCGGGTTTCGCGATCCCCATCGGACTGCCCTTCAAGGTCCTCCTCTTTGCCGCGCTCAACGTTTTCCTCTTCGGCTTCGGGCACGGCATAGGGTTATGGCCTATAACCAGGATGTGGTCAGTGGAGCTCTTCCCCACGGAGCTCAGGAACAGGGCGCAGGGCTTCGTCTGGGCCATGATGAGGACTAGCTTGGGAATATGGAGCCTCTACGTCCCCACCATCATAGCCACTATCGGTTACTCCGCCATAGCCGCGGTGGCCACCTCGTTCTTCCTCGCCAACGCCGTAATAGGCGGCCTCTTAGGCCCCAAGTCACAAGGGAAGTCACTGGAGGAAATACAGAGGGAGTTCTACGGGAGATGACTCCCGCCTGAAGGGTTCCAGGGGGTTCATGGTTCCCACCGTGGATTCGGGTTTTACATTTGGTGGGCAGTCAAACGGATCAGAGGCCCACTTCCACCTGACCCCGGATCCAGAAGTGGGGATCCGCTATATGAAGAGGAGAGATTCTGACGTCCCTCCCATTATAGTTTCATGAAGTCCTCGATCGAGCTTGGGAAGGGCGTCGTTAACTTCACTGGAAAATTTTGAAAGCACTTGAATGAGGGGGCTGTCCATCCCCATTCTGAAATTCTGAAAGGGTAACTCCCCTACCTCCACTTGTGTAAATTTATTATTCTAGGGAGGCCAGGTGATCTAATGCCTACAAGCAGAGGACCTCAGAGAAGAGGTAAATCAAGCGGACCCAGCAAATCGAAACAGAGGCGTGGCGAGAGGAAGAGGAGGATCCTTTACGTGAGCGTAGGTCTGGGAGCTGCCCTGGTCCTAGGCTTAGTCCTCTACTTCAACCTGGGATTAGGGTCACCGAGTCAGGCCACAACGCCCGCAATAGGGCGACCCATAAGCGCCCAACTCTACTCCCAACTTGAGGCCGCAGCTTCCGTTTTCACTCCTCCCACCCCTTCCCTACCCAATATGTCCATCTTCCAGTTCCGCAACGGAACTCCTTGGACGATCGACGGCAAGCCAGTTATCGTTTACATAGGGGGAGAGTATTGCCCCTACTGTGCCGCGACCAGGTGGCCCCTCACCATAGCCCTCCTGAGATTCGGCAATTTCTCTGGGTTGGAGTATATGCTCTCAAGCCCCTCCGACTACTTCCCCAATACTCCCACTTTCACCTACCTAAAGGCTAAGTACTACAGTCCATACGTGGTATTCCAACCCTACGAGGCCTGGAACAGGGAGGGGAAGGTCATAGTAACTCCCCCCTCTAATTACACCAGCGTCTTGATCTCCTTAGGGGGAGGGATACCCTTCGTGGACTTCGGAGGACTCTACGTAATAGACAACTCCCCCTTCGTCCCGCAGGGTTGGGCCCAGTATAACTGGAGTCAAATAGCGAAGTTCGCCATGACCAACTCCTCCTTCGGCAGGGAGATAGACGCCTACGCCGACGCCTTCACCGCTGTCATTTGTAAGATCGACGGGAACAAGCCCTCCTCGGTGTGCAGCAATCCTGGGATCATTGAACTGGAGTCCCAGCTGCCTGGTCCAGGACCTCACTCCCCTCCCCCCAACCAAGCCCTTATGACCGGGTACCCCAACGCGATAGCGCAGGCGTGGGCCACGGTACAGTATGGACAAATGGACCGGATCAGGACCACTTCAGTCCACACGAGGTAGCCCACGAATGCCACCCCAATGGACCAGAGGGGTAAAGTGAAGTCCACCGCGTTGATCGTGAAAAGGATCAGCATTAGGGCGAACCAGATAGCCCCCAGGAGGGCCACTGGGACTCCAAGGATGTGACTATAGGGACTGAAGGCCACTTGACCACAGTTTAAGATCCCCGTGGTAGGGCACCTGAGGGGGACCTGGGAGGGATAAAGGACTTCAGCAGTGAGGTAGATCGATATCCCCAGGCCCACCGCGGCTAGGGAAAACGCCACAGTCCTGCCTGCGTCCATGCTAGCCCCTAACTTACTCCGCTTAAAAAATTAGGGTTGAGAAAGGAAATCAGTAGGAGAAGTCCTTAGGGCAGTCAGTCCACACTGATCTCACTTAGCCGAGAAGTCGAAGTCGCCGCTCCCAACCTCAACCTCCAAGTACCTGTCCTGTAACCTGATCCCCTTGATCCCCTCTGGACTCTCCTTAGCCCTACCCTCGGCCCAGATCACGGTCTTCCCCTCCCTCACCACTGCGTTGGGACCAGGGATGGGAACGTAGACCTTAGCTGAAGTACCCACCGGGACCGAGACCCTCATCCTCGTGCTCACCCCCCTCTCCACTTCCACCCTCAGTGGACCCCTCACGGTGTTGAGGGAAACCGCCACGAACTTCAACTCCACCTGATCGGGTCTGATCTCGACCTCCTCGAAGCCCGGCTTGATCACCCTCACCCCACCCAAGTTCCTGTAGAACCAAATGTCCACAGTTCCGAACATTATGTGGTTGTGGGAGTTCATCCCTTCCCCAGCCAAATACTCCCACCTCTCCCAGATCGTGGTGGCCCCTTCCCTTATCATGTATCCCCAACTGGGGTAGGTGGTCTGGGTGGCAATGGTGTAAGCTACATCAGCCCTATCGAATTTGCTCAGCACCTCCAAGAGGTACCTGGTGCCCACTATTCCTGTGTTGAGGTGATTGTCGTGTGTCACCTGGATGTCTCGAAGTAGGTGTTTGACCACGGCCTCCACTCTCTCCTTGGGGACCATGTCCAGGGCCAGGGGGAGGACGTTGCAGGTCTGGGATCCTGTCGCGTAGTGATCTTCCTTCAGGAAGGCCTTGTTGAAGGCCTCCCTCACTTCCTCGGCCAAGGCGGCATACTTAGAAGCGTCCTCCTTCCTCCCCAGGGTCTCAGCCATGGCGGAGAGGGTTAAGAGGTCCCTATACATCACCCACGTTGAGGTAACCTCCAGGGGAGTCTCGGCGGGGAATATGTGGGAAGGTGGGCACCAGTCCCCCCACGTCCCCACCTTGCATACGTAGTTCTCTGACTTAGAGAGGAGGAAGCTCACCCACTTCTTGACGCCCTCGTAGGCCCTCTCCAATGCTCGCCTATCGCCGTAGTATAGGTAAAGAGTCCAGGGGATCACTGTGATCGCAGTCCCCCACGCCGGATCTCCGGGGATCCTCCTCCAGTATGGAGGGACTACCGCGGGTACTACACCCTCGTCCGTTTGGGCGTCCAGGATGTCGTTGAGCCACTTCTCGTAAAACGCTGGCATCCAGAAGTTCAACACCGCTTCCTCCGCGCTGAGCTGGGCATCCCCAGTCCACCCCATCCTCTCGTCCCTTTGGGGGCAGTCCGTGGGGACGCTCATCAAGTTGCTCAGCTGCCCCCACCAAACGTTCTGATGGATCTGGTTCAGGAGTGGATTGGAGGTCACTAAGTAACCCGTGGGCTCGACGTCGGAGTGCACTACCACCCCAACTACGCTGTCCAACGTGGGGACGCCAGGGTAACCCGTGACCTCCACGAACCTGAAGCCGTGGTAAGTGAACCTGGGCTCGTAGACCTCCTCTCCCTCCCCCTTGAGGATGTAAACGTCAGTGGCCTTGGCCTTCCTTAGGTTTCTGGTGTCCAGGTTGCCCTGGGAGTCCGCTAACTCAGAGAACCTGAGCTTGACCTCGGTCCCCCTGGGCCCCCTTATCTTGAGCCTGACCCACCCAGTGAAGTTCTGGCCCATGTCGTATACATATACGCCAGGCCTAGGGGTAAGGACCTTGAGGGGTTGTATGAACCTGACCCTCCTTATGGGAGGGAAGGTCGCGCTCGAGACGAGCTTACCCCCAGATCCCTTCACCACCTCCGCAGCCCTCCAGTCGCGATCGTCGTACCCAGGGGAGTCCCAACCTTCCTTCTCCAGCCTCGCGTCGTAGACCTCCCCGTTGTAAATATCGTCGCTAACTATTGGTCCGTCAGAGGCCTTCCAGGTGGAATCGCTCACGACCCTGGCAGAGGAACCGTCGTGGAACTCCACCTCGAGCTGGAATATCCCCATCCTCCTGTCCTCATAGCCGTAGTCCTTGATATACCTCCCCTTCCCCAGCATGATCCCCACAGCGTTCTCACCCTGCCTCACTAGGTCAGTAACATCGTATACGGCGTATAGGACTCGCTTGGAGTAGTCCGTCCACCCTGGGTCCAGGACCCTGTCCCCCACTTTCCTCCCGTTGAGCCTGAGCTCGTAGTAGCCCAGCCCAGTGACGTAGGCCATGGCCCTCCTGATCGGCTTCTCCAGTCTGAACTCCTTCCTGAGTAGGGTTCCGCCGGTTATCCAGCTAGCTTTCCAGTCCCCCTGCTCTAAGAAACCGGTGTGGAAGCGGGCCACTTGACTCCAAGGGCTCTCCGCTCCTGTGCTGTCCCACCACTTCACTCTCCAGAAGTACCTGGTGTTACTCTTTAGCGCAGGGCCGCCATACTCGACCCAGTTCTCAGGGGAAACCACCTTCCCTGAGTCCCAAACATCTCCCTCACCCCTGAGCGCCCTATCCTCCGAGGAGCTCACTATTACCCTGAACGCGGATTGCCTCTCCCCTCTCCTCTCGTGCCTCAGGACCCAGGAGAACCTGGGCCTCCTCTCGTCTACCCCCATGGGGTCTACCGAGTACTCACACCTCAAGTCAGTGGGAGATAAAGGTGTCATGTGAGTAAGGCGGATGATGGGTATATAAGCATCTCTCCCCACAGGATAGGAGCGTGAGGACTGAATCCTAAGGATTACAGTAAGACCATATGAATACATTACCTTCTCTTGGTCTCACACTTGGTTCTCTAGACGGGTTGAAGGGCTAGAATTGGGCGAGCCCATAATTAAGGAGGACGAAGTTCACCTACCATTCCGCTACAGATTACCTTGGTCAACTCCCCTAGACTTTCTCTCAATTGATAGTAACCTTTATACTCTAGACGCTTATGATGGTGATAAGTTTGTTACATTTTCCTTGAAGGAGTTGTATAGTTTGAAGTATGGCATGGAGTTGAAGAGGAATAGAATACAGTCTTTTGCCTCAAAGCACGGTAGGAAAGGGAAGGAGTTGTTGAAGAAGTATTCTCATAGGGAGAGGAATAGGGTTAAAGATTATGTTCACAAGTTCGTGAATAAGTTGCTGGAAATGTATCCCCTGACGATTTTTGCTGTTGAAAAACTGAATAAGCAGGAGATGTTTGAAAATGCTAATGATTCACTTTCTAAGAAGATTTCCAAGACTGTTTGGAGGAGTATTCACCGCGTTCTAAAATATAAGGCTCCCATTTACGGTTCTTTCGTAAAGGAGGTTAACCCTTACCACACATCTAAGTCCTGCCCCAGGTGTGGACGGGTTTCCCGAAAGGTAGGCAGGACTTTCAGGTGTGAGAGGTGCGGGTTCACCCTAGATAGGCAATTGAACGCGTCATTGAATATCTACCTCAAGATGTGTGGGTTCCCCCACATCCGTGATATTCCACGGGTGTGGGTTGGGGTTACCCCGCTAAGGGGGCGGAGGGGTGTGAACGGGTTTCCCCGTGACTCTGGTGAAGCCCAAGGGCTGAGAATTGGATACAAATTCATGAAAATTCAATGAAGCCCGAACCCCATCTTTAAAATGTCTCTCTATTACGTTGAACAGCTGATCCTCACCGAACTCCACGGCATACTTCCTCTTGGATACTGCCTCGTAATAGACTGTAACGCTTCTACGTAACTACTAGTTATTTTTAATTACTTCTAAATATCGTTTTGATGTGGGTTATGTTCATGTAGTATTACAAATAGTTTTTATTGATGATCTCCCAACTGGTGACGGGCACTGCTCACGAGGGTGGGAATGATAAAAGTGGATGGGAGGGTATTGAAGTTTCCCTCGACTAGCCCCAAGGACTTAAGGGTGACCGTGTATGATCCCTTAAGAGGGGTGCCCGTGGCGGAATTAGAAGTAATTAAAAGTAAGGAAAAGTTACGCCACGGGTAAACACTTGGTAGATCGGCACCGTTCCCATAGGCATGATCGCCCTCTTCAGGACTTCCCTCCTTATTAGGTCGATGTCCCCTCCATCAGTGAGATCCATGATGGTGTCAGCCCCGTAGGTATTTGCTATTTCCACTTTCCTCATCTCTTCCTTTACATCGAAGTGATCGGTGGAAGCTCCTATGTTCACGTTTACTTTAGTGGATAGACCTTCACCTATCCCCGTAAATCTACTGATATTAGTTCTCACCCTGTTCCCGAATATTACCACCTTCCCCTTAGCTAACCTATCTCTGATTTTCTCCGGCTCCTCTCCCTCTATTGAGGCTATTTTCCTCATTTCCTCGGTCACTGAACCGCTCCGGGCGGCCTCTATCAAGGTGACCATATTATAACATTCTTTATAACTCACTTATATTCCTTTTCATTACATTTGGAGGCCTTCTTGTGCTGATTTCCGAAAAGGCTTAATTATGATTGTGATAAATAATGATCAGGGGTTGGTTTTGAGCTTGGAAAGTGCTAGAGCTAGTAAGGTCGATTACAGGATAGTTGAGGTAGTTAATGCATCTCCCTCGACTGAGATAAAGAGTATCGTAATATTGGACAGGCCTCCATCACAAGAGATGATAGACGAGTTCTCCTCTTCAGAGGGGGTGAAGGTGGAGAGGGTTCTGTCGAGCATAATGGTGATCAAGGTGAGGGGTAAAGCCAAGTCAGTGGTCGAATTAGCGAGTAAGGATTACGTAAGACATGTCATATTAGAAGAGATTTTACCCTCAGAGGCGTAGGGGCTTCAGTGGAACTCAGGGAATGGCAAAGGAGGCTCCTGGACGGCGTAAGGGAGTCCCTAAAGGGAGGTAAGCTAATTTGCCTTCAATCGCCCACTGGATCAGGTAAGACTCTTTTCTCCCTTAAGGCTGCTCTTTCGGTTAGTGATCGAGTAATTTTCGCAGTTAGGACTCACAACCAATACTACCCAGTCTACAGGGAGTTGAAGACTCATTTCCCCGAGAGGAGATTCTCCTTTCTCGTGGGTAAGGCCTTAGCTTGTCCCTTGGCTGAGGAGGACGTAGATAGCGAGGACGTTAACTGCAAACCTTGTCCCCTCCTTTCCTCAGTCCACCTTGACGTTAACTCACAACCATTCCAGTTCCTTCAGGAGGTGAAGAGAAAGGGAAAGGAAGAGGGCTTCTGCCCCTATCACTCCCTTGTGGCCACTTCCATGGATTCTGACGTGGTCGTGCTCACTTATCCCTACCTCTTCATTCAGAGGTTCAGGGAGGGGATAGGCCTGAACTTCGATGACGCGGTCTTAATAGTCGACGAAGCCCATAACCTGGACTGGATAAACGAAGCTGATGAACGAACTCTCAGCCTTAAGACTATTGAGGCAGCGATCTCTCAGGCCAAAAGCGATGAGGCCAAGAAGATCCTGCAGAATGTGCTCGCTTATATGAAGAGTGTGGCCGAGGAAGAGGACAAGTACGTGGAAGTTAAGTCGATCCCCACCGTAGAGGAGTATGAGCTCGATATACTTGATGAGGAGTATCAGAGCCTGAGCAAAAGGATGATAGAGGAGGGTAGGATCCGTAAGAACTACGTGAATTCGGTGCTGAAGTTCCTGAGAGGTATCAAGGAGGGAAAGGGGAAGCTGTTCTCCTACGGTGGCAAACTAGTTCTGAAGTACCTGGATCCCTCGATTTACCTGTCCTTCCTTAACGATCGTGATCTCAAGGTTATATTGATGTCGGGAACAATGCCCCCTGAGGATTACATAAGGGAGGTCTGGGGCATAAGCAGGGAGTTAGTCTACGTGGACGTGGAGTCCAGAGTTAATGGGATGAAATGGGGGCAGAGGGAATTCATAGTGGCTACTGACGTCACCTCAGCTTACAGCAAGAGGGGGGAATATATGTGGAGGAAGTATGCTTCATATTTATTGAGGATTTACCACACAGCAGAAGGAGCCGTTTTAGCTTTAGCTCCGAGTTATGAAATAGTGAGGAAGATCTCGGGGCTTTTAGGGAACGTGAACATCATAGTGGAGAACCAGAGGACTACGATTGAGGAGGTCAGCGAGGCCGTGAAGAAGGGCAAGTTACTGATCTTGGGCGTAGTTAGGGGGAAACTTTCGGAGGGGATCGAAATAACCGAGAACGGGAAGAGCCTAATAAGTGATGTAGCGATCTTAGGAGTTCCATATCCAGTTCCCGACGATTACGTGAAGGCGAGAAATGCAGCCATTTCGTCTAGAATGGGGAAGGACAACGAGGAGTACTCGATGAGGGTTCCAGCTCTGATTGCGGTAAAGCAGGCCATAGGACGAGCAGTGAGGAGCGAAAAGGATAGAGTCAGAGTTTGGCTGCTCGATAAACGCTTCGACTCCTTATGGTGGAAAATACGGTTGAGGAGCTTCAATCCCAAGAAGATCAGATTATAGTGTTTTAATGTATTTTAAAAAATTTAAATTATTCTGCTTACTGGATAGATATATAACTCATGTAAAATGAATGGAACGAAAGGGTGGGGACGAAAGGAAGCTCATAACCAAACTCTAGATTACCCAGTCTTCACGCTCAGAGAGGTCCTTCGCATAGGAACTCCAATTCGACTTTAACCTCGAAGCTTCAAACTACTCAATACCGATCCCTAGAAATCTACACATTGCGTAAACCCTAAAGCTAATACTGTGATCTAACAGTAACGTGAAATTCAGCGTAGGCAAACTGACGGATTTCAGGCCAGGAGAGAAGAGAGGGGTAAGGCTGGATAACAGGGAAATCCTGGTCCTCTACCTAGGGGGAAGGAGGTTCTTTGCGTGCCAACGCCGCTGTCCACACTTGGGATGTGATCTATACGAAACCGGTTCCCTAATCAAGGAGGAGTTAGTGTGTCAGTGCCACTTCACTCACTTTTCCATAGTGGACGGCAGAGCGATTAAGGGTGCCACTAAAAGACCACTCCAAGTCTACGAGGTTTCGGTGAGTCAGGATGAGGTTCAAGTGAGCGTGCCTGATGAGTAGACCGAGTTGAGCATATCGAGTACCCTCTTCGCCTCAGCTAGGCTCAGTTGACCCTGTGCTGTGGGCGTTCCCAAGTGAGTGTAAAGTAGCTTAGAGCCCAATATAGTGAAGGCGATCCTATCTAAGCCCTGAGCTCCTAAAGGCATTACAGCTATCCTCTCGTAGACGTCCAAGAGCGAGGCCAGAAGCCCCTTATATCCAGGTCTGGAGAGAACCGCTACCTTAATATAGGCTGCCCTGTGGTAATAGGGGTCCAGCTCTCTCTTCACCTGGGTTAGGGAGGGGAGGGACGAAAGGTAGTGGCTTGAGACCACTTTTCCCTCATATGGAACTGGGGCTCTCCTTAGGAAGGAGGCCTCAACGTCGTATAGGAACCCCAGATCGTTGGCTAGTTTCAGGAAGGAGGACTTCTCATCGTCGGTGAAACCCCTCACTCCACCCTCTACTGGATCTCTAACCGTTATGAGGATCTTATCCCTGAAGCGGATCAACTTTTCAAGCACTCCGCTGTCTAGGTTATCAGAGTAGTCCATTCTGAGCTCTATTAGGTCCACCTGAACTTCCTCTATCCCATTTAAGTCGTTCAGGCTCCTGAAGGGTAACGAGGCGATCAACCTCACTTTCATTTTATCTCCACCGCTCCCCCTAGTTTAATTAGGTCTTTCCAGTAAAGTGGGTTGCTCTTATTAACGCATTCAGCCCCCCTCACCGTCGCCCCGGAAAGGAACCCTATCACGCTCGCGAGCATCGCTATCCTGTGATCGGAAGGACATTGGATTTCAATCCTTTTAGGGGAATCGTTTCCCCTTATGAACATGGAGTTCCCATCGATGCGAACCTGAGCTCCGCAGGCCTCAAGAACATGGGTTATAGTACTCACCCTATCGCTCTCCTTGGTCCTGAGCCTTCCTATGGACCTCAACTCCGTTATCCCATCAGTTGCAGCAGCCAGGGCAGCTACGGATACCGCCATATCAGGTGAGTCCTCTAGATCCAGAGAAATTCCCCTTAACTTCCCCTTTCGCTCCACCTTCCACTCACCTTTCTCATACTCGCTCTCAGCCCCCATGGACGAGAAGACTTGAACCACTGAGTGATCCCCGAAGAAATCGGGACCTTCGTAGAGTCCCCTTATGGAGAGTCTACCCCCTGTTAAGATCGAGGCTGCGGCGTAAAAGGAAGAGAGCAAGTAATCTCCAGGGACTTTACCCACATACTCCCTCAACTCCCCCACATTGACTGAAACCATGTTATCCTGAAGGTCTACGGAGGCGCCTAGGGAATTGAGGAGCCAGCACGTCATCTTAATGTAAGAGAGTGAGGAAATGGGGGGTCTGATTCTGATCTTACCTCCCCCTTTGAGGAGTAAGGCGTATATCAACCCGGTTATATACTGGCTACTCTCAGCGCCACTGATCTCCACGTCCTGACTGTTGAGCTTCCCCTTCATCTTGAGTGGGAGTCTGTTGGAGTTGAACTCCACTCCGTAGTTACTTAAGGACTCCACTACTGCGTTTATGGGCCTCCTTCTCAGCGTCTCATCCCCATCCAAGGTGACCTCTCCCCCGACTGCAGCAGCAATGGGTATGAGCATCCGCAGTGTGGTCCCAGACCCGCCTACGTTCACGTAATTCCCAATCAGCCTTAGCTCCCCTGGAGGGGAGAAACTCCAGTCACTTCTCTTCACTCCGAACAACTCCACAGCTCTTAAAGCGGCCCTCAAGTCCTCAGACTCCATTACCCTCTCCAGTTTCACCGTTCTCAGGAGGGAATAGAAGATCAGCCTTATGCCTAGACTCTTAGACTGAGGAGCTTCTATGCTCCCGCTGATCCTAGAGGGCTTTACCTCTATCAACAACTCCCACAGGCCTCGTTACTACGACCTTCCCGAAAGTGGATAACCTGTCCACCACAGGCCCCTCCTCTCCCTGTTTACAGGCCGCGAAGATCGACGGACCGTTACCGCTGACGCCAGCAGCTAGAGCACCGGCCTTCAGAGCCTCCCTTATGGGTCTAACGTCGTAACCCAAGAGCTCCGCTACGGCTATGCCGTTCATTTTCATGGCCTCCAGAACTCGACCACTGTAGGCTAGGCTGAAGATCTGCTCGAAGAGTAGGGAGTGGGATCTGAGGGGGGACAGATCCTTAACTGGCCTTTCCCCAATGGGTAAAATCACCACCACAATCTCCCTCGGTGGATCCTCAACCTTAAGGACTTTGAAGTTAGCGTTGTCCGTGAAACTGATCCCGCCGAGATAAGCTGCCGCTGCGTCATCTAGGGCTCCAGTGACAGAAACGCCTGCCTTCAGGTTGAGCTTAGCAGCCAAAACTGGGACGTCCGTCTCTAGCCCCAGGAGTTTAGATATCGCATGAATGATCGCCACTGCCACTGCGCTGCTGCTCTTGAGTCCTCCGCGCTGCGGAAGTTCTGAGGTGATAGTGACGTAGAACTTCTCCCCATAATTATTCCAGAAGTAGTCAAGTATGGTTTTAACTAACTCAGACTGTACGTCAGTCCCCTCTCCCCTTCTCACTTCAACTTCCACCTTCAAGTCCACTGCCATTGTGGAGCCTAAATAGCAGGGAATGGCATTGACGACTGAAATACCGCCGAAGGCTAGTGAGTGCATGAAGCCTTATACCTCTCCCACCCTTCCTGGATCGATGACGCATCGGCGTTAGACAGCCTCACTTGAGGTAAAGCACCGGCCCTCTTCGCGTGATCCGCTATGACTAGGGACACCATTGCCTCGGCTACGGACACCCCCCTGATGGCCACCGCCGGGTCGTGCCTACCAATGACGGATATGAGTGTTGGCTCTCCGGTCCTTAAGTCCACCGTCTGGGAAGGTTTCCTTATGGAGCTCGTGGGTTTAAAGGCGCACCTCACTACTATGTCCTCCCCGGTGCTCAAACCCCCCAATATTCCACCTGCATTATTCGCTTTAAAGCCCAGTCTATCTCCTTTCCTAACTATGGAGTCATTAGCCTCACTTCCCTTCATTCTCGACGCCCTGAAACCTAGGCCGTATTCGAAGCCCGTGACCGCGGGTATGGAGAGTATAGCCTTGGCCAGATCTGCCTTGAGCTTATCGAACACTGGCTCACCTAACGATTTGGGTGGATTCCTAACCACGATCTCAGCTACTCCACCGTAGCTGTCCCCTTCTGCAGCTGCAGACCTTATAAGCTCCTCGAACTTGATTTCAGTCTCCTTGTCTGCTGACCTAACCGGGCTATACTTGGAGCACAGAACGTCTTGAAAGGTGGGCTCCCTTGTGATCTCCACCTGACCTAAGCTCCTTAAATGCCCCGCTATCCACGTATCCGTAAGCATGAGCAGTTTTTTCGCCACTGCCGCAGCTGCCACCCTGCCCACCGTCTCCCTAGCGCTAGCCCTTCCACCTCCCCTGTAGTCCCAGTTGTCGAAGCCATATTTCTCTATGTAGGGCAAATCAGCATGCCCTGGCCTCGGTTTATACCTTATCTGCTCGTAAAAGGAAGATATCACGTCCGTATTCCTCACTATTATGGCTATGGGTGCCCCTGTAGTCCTTCCCTCAAATACACCGCTCAATATTTCCGGCTCATCCTTCTCCCTCCTACCCGAAACGAACTGCCTCCCTGGCCTCCTGAAGGATAGTTCAAACTCTATGTCCTCCTTGGAGAGCGGGAGTCCTGCGGGCACGCCGTCAATTACCACTCCTACCGCAGGTCCATGACTTTCGCCGAACGTGGTTATCCTAAAGGACTCACCGAACGAGTTTCCTGGCATGGAGGTACCTCAATACTTCCTCTTCCCTTAATGAAACACCGAACCATATCCTCTCGGACTCCATTGCCTGCTTCACTAGCATTTCTAGGCCGTCTATGGTCTTAATCCCTTTCCTCTTGGCCTTCGAGAGTAGTGGTGTCTCCTCCTTGTAAACCAGGTCCACCAGAAGCTTGGGCTCACAAGTCAACTCTATGGCGATTGGCTCAGGGATCGTATTAGCGACTACGCTGACTTCGCTTCCGCATACGCTCTGGACTTCTGATAATGGAAAGGCTGAGGCTCTGAAGCCGTAGCTCCTGAGCCTTGAAGCCAGCTCCTGAGCCCTGGAAAAGGTTCTGTTCGCCACGAATACCTCACAGCCTATGGAGGCTAAGGCGAAAGAGACAGCCCTAGAGCTTCCTCCTGCTCCGAGGACGAGGCAGATACCCCCTACTTCACCTCCCATCCTCTCGAGCAATAAGGACTTCAGGGCAGTGTAATCCGTATTATACCCCCTACCCTTGAAGACTGTGTTCACCGCACCTGTCATCTCGGCCTCCTCGGACAGGGACTCAAGGAAAGGTATTATCTTCTCTTTGTAAGGAATAGTGAAGTTCAGAGCGTAGCTGACCTCCATTAACCCTTCGATCGCCCTGATGAACTTGGGCTCACTGAGATCGAAAGCCAAATACACAGCGTCCAGGCCTAACCTACTGAAGCTATAGTTATGAATTGCTGGAGAGAGTGTATAGGGGATATTGTAACCCACGACCCCCAGGAGCTTGGTGTTGTAACTCACCTCAGGCATTGCTCCACAAACCCCTCCATTACGCTCACAGGTACTTCCACCCTCCTCCAGGCCCCTAGCCTAGAGGGAAATGGCATGAGTATACCCTCAGGCCCCAGTTTCTTGTCCTTACTCAGAGCCTCCTTGGCTCTACCCACATCGGGCTTCACCTTGAGCTCTTCAACTGTTATGGGGAGTCCGTAGAGCCTCAGGATCCACACCACGTCCTCAACCACTCCCTCCTCCGCGAAACCAAGCTCCTCCGCGATCTTGGACTCGCAGACCATTCCCACCGAGATCGCTTCACCGTGGCTAACCTCGAACCCGGTAGAAGCCTCTATCGCATGCCCCATGGTGTGACCGAAGTTTAGCACGATCCTGATCCCTTTGGTCTCCCTCTCGTCTGCTTTCACCACCTGTAGTTTGTCTAACACCGATCTCTCCACCACCTCCTCCATCACTTCCTCCTCCCTGGACTTGACTGCTCCATCCTTCTCGGCTAGGTAGTCATAAAGTCCCTTGTCCAGGGTTACGGCGTACTTTATTACCTCAGCCATCCCCCTCGTTATTTCGACCTGAGGCAAGGAATCTAAGAAGTCCAGGTCCTCCACTATCAACGAGGGGTGGTAGAAGGTCCCCAGTAAATTCTTAAATCCGCCGAAGTTGATCCCGTTCTTCCCTCCAATTGAAGCATCAACCATTCCCAGTAGCGTGGTAGGCACGTTCACTAGGTTGATCCCGCGCATGTAGATTGAGGCAGTGAAACCAGCTAGATCAGACACTGTTCCCCCACCTAGGGAAACCACCGTGTCCCACCTAGTGAAGCCCGCTTGTAGAAGGTTCTTCGCTAGATCTAAAACGTTTTGAATGTCCTTCCCTTTCTCTCCGTCCTCAACTGCGTAAACTAAGTCGAACTCTCCCTTAAACTTCTCGGCTATTTTAGAAAGAGACCTGGGGTAGATCAAGGCCTTCTTGCCCTTAACTTCCCTTAGCGCTGAGATAGAGCCCCTGCCTATCTCTACCCTCACAGGACCTAGGCTGAGTTCTTCCTCCACTACCCTCATGCTTTCCTACCCAAGGCACCTGCAAGCGCCTTTATCCTCTCCATGAGCAGGCTGAAAGAATCGGGAGTCAACTGCTGCTCCGGGTCGCTCAGAGCCTTCTCAGGCCTTGGGTGCACCTCCACGAGGAGCATGTCCGCTCCGGCTGCTACTGACGCTAGAGCTAAGGAGTGGACTAGCTCCCTCCTCCCGGCTGGATGACTGGGGTCTGCACACACGGGTAAGTGAGAGGAAAGCTTAGCCACTATCATCCCTCCTACATCCAGAGTGAACCTAGTGGAGGTCTCAAAGGTCCTAATGCCCCTCTCACATAGGACTACGGAGCCGTTACCCTCATAGATCACGTAGTCGGCAGCAGAGAGCCATTCGTCCACGGTGTTTCCCATTCCCCTCTTCAGGAGAACGGGCTTCCCGAACTTGCCCAGTTCCCTCAATAAGGTGAAGTTCTGGGCGTTCCTAGTGCCAAGTTGTAGCATGTCAACTTCCTTGTAGAGTTGGATGTGTCTCGCGTCCAGGATTTCAGAGACCACCGGCATGCCAACCTCCTGTCCAGTTCTCACTAACAGTCTAACCCCCTGTTCTCCTAGCCCCTGGAAAGAGTATGGACTAGTCCTGGGCTTAAATGAGCCCCCCCTTAATATCTTAGCCCCGCTTGCCTTGACTGACTTAGCCACAGTCCTCAGCTGCTCTTCATCCTCAATGGCGCACGGACCTGCGGCTACTACAACCTCCTCTCCCCCAATCTGAACTCCTGAGACGTCTACAACTGTGCGCTCCTTCTTCCACTCAGCACTGGAGAGTACATAGGGCTTCTTGGTCTTGACCCTGAACTCTATGGATGGGGAATCTAACTTCTCCATCTCAGAGTCAGGCCACCCTATCAACACTCTCTTGCCGTATAGGTCGAGGAACTTGAATGAGGCCGAACTCCTACCTAGGGAATCCTTAAGTTCCTCTCCCTTTCCCTTCAGGACGAATAGCATCAAGGTTATCTAACTCCTCTTTCACTTTGATCAATTGTATTAAACCCTTTTCTCTGACCTCCCTCGAGTACTTGTTACTGGCCTGTATCTCCAGTATGGTGGGCATGTTATCCCTTATTCTATTCAGAATTGCAGATATGCTGGAGAAGTTGGTTGTGGAGAAGACCTCTGGGTTGATCCCTAGGCTGGAATGCAGGTCCTCTAAGCTCCTCATGAGGGCGATCATGAAGAAGTGAGGTAGGACTTGAACCACAGCCATGGCCTTCTCGTGTTCCTCGTAATTGGAAACCACTGGGGTTAGACCGGCCTCCGTCCAGAAGTCCATCACCTCGCTCAACTTCTCCACACCTGTGGAGGAGGGAATGAGGACTATTCTCTCCCCTATGGGTAAGGGGAGGGGGCCGAAGAGAGGATGAGTGCTGATGAAGCTGAAACCGTGCTCCTTGGAGAGGGACTCCATCTTGTGGAATACTTGCTCCTTGGAGGAAGAGACGTCCATGACCGTCTTGCCCTTAAGTCGAGGGTAGAAGTTATACAGGAAGGGGGAGAAAAGGCCCTGGGGGGGAACCGCGAGGATCACATAGTCCCCCCAGTTCAACGCTTCACCAACAGGCATGGACACCGCCTTGACCGAGGAAGCTGCTTCAGAGGCCCTGGTCAGATTCCTCCCAGTGAGGACGACACTATGGCCAGCGAACGAGAGAAGGGACGAGATGGACTTGGCCATACCCCCGTAACCCACTAAGGTTACATTTACCTTCCTTCGGGGGAGGACTTGGGAGGCCCTTGAATACTGGAGGATCTTGGACAGGATCTCGTTAACCAGTTGATGCGGGATCCCATACTTAACCGCCAGGGCTTCCCACTTGGACAGGACCTCGCCCTCCCTCTCCTCATCCCTTATTGCCATCCCCTTCAGCCTCTTCACCCTCCCTATCTCCCTCGCATACTTGAGCCTGAGTGAGAGAAGGAGAGCTATGTTGTCATCGATCTTGCTTATCTCCTCCCTGAGGGAGTCCAACTCATCCATCTACCTCACTATTTCCAGGGCAGCTTCAATAATGGACTTGGCGTTTATTCCGTAGTAGTCGAGTAGCTCCCGTTGACTTCTGGCGGATCTACCGAACCCCGTTGCTCCTACCATCCTCATCCTAACTGGATAACGCTTGGCCAAGACCTCCGCCACCGCTGAACCTATGCCACCGTAAACACTGTGCTCCTCTACGGTAACCACTCTCCCCGTCCTCCTGGCGTAGAACTCCAAAGTCCTTTCGTCTATGGGTTTGACGGAAAGTAGGTTGATCACGGCGGTGTTTATACCCATCCTCTCAAGTTCCTGGGCAGCCTGCATAGCGTCCCAGAGGACCACCCCTGCTCCTACTATGGTTAGGTCCTCTCCCTCCTTGAGGACTGCTGATTGCCCTATCCTGAACTCGTAGCTAAAGTCCTTGGTCACTACGGGCGAGTAGTCCCTACCCATCCTGTAGTATAGAGGCCCCTTTTCCCTTACGACCACCTCAAGGCTCCTCATCACATCATAAGGATCCGCGGGTATAACCACCTTGAAGTTAGGGAGGACTCTCATCAGGGATACATCCTCGAGGACCTGGTGGCTCGATCCATCGCCGCTATCGCTGTAGCCCGTATGGGTGACGAGGAACTTAACGTCGAGGTTCATCCTAGCGATGGTGTTCCTTATCTGCTCCCAAGCCCTCATCAGGAACATCCCGAAGTTCACCACCAGAGGCCTGACTCCAGTGACCGCCATTCCCGCTGCGAAATCCACCAAATCCTGCTCCGATATCCCCACGTTGAAGTACCTCTTGGGGAACCTCTCCCTGAAGTAGGAGGCTCTTGTGGAGTCCCCGACGTCAGCTGTGAGGACTACTAAGTCCTCATACTTCTCTCCGAGGGAAGCTAAGAGCTTCCCAAAGACTTCACGCATTGACGAGATATTTTCTTGCATCATCGGGGCTGGACCTCTGCTTCTTGGTGTTCTCTATAGGAGGGAAACCCTTACCTCTCAGGGTATTACAGAGTATGACGGAGGGTTTTCCGGATTTGACTGCTTCCCCTATGGCAGCGTTGAGGCTGGTGATATCATGACCGTCAGCTTTTAGCACGTTCCAACCTATTGCACTCCACACCTCGCGTAAGTAGCTCTTGGGCTTTATTTCGTCCACTGACCCATCTAATTGGTAGCCGTTCAGTTCAATGAAGCCAATCACGTTGTCCAATTTCCTTGCTGCTATATGCGTAGCAGCCTCCCACACTTGCCCCTCGTCCTGTTCCCCGTCCCCCATGATCACGAAAACCTTGCCGTTCCCGCCCTTCATCTTTATGCCCATGGCGATCCCACCGCCGAAGCTGAGTCCTTGACCCAGGCTTCCCGTGGACATGTCCACCCCGGGTATGAAGGTCTCGGGATGGCCTTGGAGTAAACCGTTGATGTCCTGTATTTTCCACAGCTCATCCTTGGGTATAACACCCATCTCAGCCAGAATGGCGTAAAGAGCGGGAGCTGCATGACCTTTGCTGAGTATTATCCAGTCCCTGTTGAGTGGATCTCTCGAGTCCCTTCTAGCCCTGCTGAGGAGCAGAGTCAAGATCTCCACACTGCTCAGCGAAGAGCCCACATGTATTGTCTGATCGTAGAAGAGCATCCTTATGACGTTCTTCCTAGCCCTTTCGGCTATCTGTTTCAACTTCTGAAGCTCTTCTAATGATATTGGCTGGACATCATCTCCCATTGGAACAACAAACGACACCCAGTCTTTAGCTTAACCTTTTATTTATAAGTGTTTCTCAGACTCCGTGGAGAGGTACTCGAGGCAGGTCTTAGCACTGGGCCTGGATCTGCAGGAAAGGCTGTCCTCCCTTAGAGTCCTTATAGTGGGATGCGGAGCTCTGGGCTCGTCCACTGCGGAGATCCTGGCCAGAATGGGAGTGGGGGAGATCAAATTGGTGGATCCGGACGTGGTGGAGTTGAGCAACCTACACAGGACTCGCATGTTCACAGAGGAGGACCTGGGCAAACCAAAGGTCGTGGCTTGTAGGGATCACCTGTCTAAGATCAACAGTAACGTCAAGGTCGTCCCAATAGCCGATGCCCTAGACTCCAGTAACGCTAAGGCTATACTGAGGGGCGTGGACGTGATCCTAGACGGCTTGGACAACAATGGGACAAGATTGGCGATCAACGACGCAGCGGTGAAACTGGGAGTGCCTCTCATATATGGGGGGGTCATGGGGGAGTACGGTAGTGCAATGCTCATAGTGCCGGGAGAAACCCCCTGCCTCTCCTGTTTCCTAGAGCCGGGGGACGAAGCGAATACCTGTGAAACCATGGGGGTCTCCCCGGTGATCGTGGAGCTCATAGCTGCGATTCAAGCACAGCTCTTGTTGAGCCTACTGAGGGGTTATCGGGGAGGGGAGCTGATATCAGTGGACGCCTCTAGAGTCACTGTGGATAAGGTGAAGATCAACAGGAATCCAATGTGCCAGGCATGTTCACTGAGAGAGTTCAGGTATCTGAAGGGCCTTTACGTGAATAGGTGTGGTTTGGAGAGAGTAGACAGGGAAGGGGAGGAAAAGGTATTAGAGAACGAATACGTGAGAATAAGCTTCGACGGCTCTTGGACATACGTAAGGCATAAGGCTAACGGCCTGATCTTCCGTAAAAGGGGCTAACTGTTACAGAGGAGGGCCAACCAGTGAGGACGAGAAACTGACTTCATCCCTGGTATTTTTCCTTGCTTCTTCAGCTTGGGGGGATGAGTTCTAATTCTATTCTTGCTAATGGCATGATCAGCGTTAACTTCTAGTTTCCCTTTGTACTGCTCACAATACTCGCCCCGAGTTCCCTTGAAGTCTACCTTGCCTTGGTGGAAGAATTGCTGTCTCCTTTCGTAGTTAATCTCGTTGAGGAGTTTGGCTGAGATGTTGGCTAAACGTTCTCAACTTCCTTTCCTGAAAACCATTCTGCAAGAGACGGACTACGCTAGTCCTCCTGTTCTTGAATTCGACTTCGTAGACGCCTCCTCTGGTATTGCGGGAGAGATCGGCTGCCGCTCCTCATGGCCTTTGAGTTGACCGAAGGAGGGCATCTTAAAAGAAAAAGGTTTCTGAGATTAACACTTTCTATAAGGGGCTATCCATCCCCGCCCCTGGAAGGGGCGAGGCTTTACGCCCCCTTAACCCCCTCCAATGGTAAATCGTTTGTCACGTGAGGTCGTTAGTCTCAGATGGGATCCAGAGGGTGATATAGATGCGGGATACCTCTTCCCCCTAGTCCCATTAAGCACTTCATCAGGTGGAAACAGCGTCATTAGTGCAACTGAGAAACTATCATCCGCAACAGAATTCGAATATAAGGGTTGGCCGTCCCTCACTGGAGAAGTCTTTAGTCCAGTTGAACTCGCACTAAGGTGAACTACCCCGCCCTCATGGACTGTCCCCTCGCGATTTCCTGCTTCAAAGCCCTCACCTTGCCCCCGTTTCGAGGTGAGTAGAGGTGGGACTCTACCCTATTTCAGCCTAAGAGGGGCTCGCGAGCTTTTTGAGCCGGCTCTAGCCTAAAGTGAACTGGGAATTCGAGAAGGGGATCTAGGCTTGGACAAGAGGTTGATCGTGGTCGCATTCATAGTCCCTGGCTTCCTGTTGCTATACTCTGCACTGACGCATATTAGACTTCAAAAGGTTTTGATGGAAATACCCGCCCCTCTATACCTCTACTTCGCCTTGGGTTACATGGCTCAGGCAGCCCTGATCTCCATCAGGGACTCCGAAATCGTTTTACTCACTTCCTCGACTAAGCTCAGATATACTACAGCACTAAAGGCCAGGCTCTTGAGTAACTTCGTGGGCTTCCTCATACCAGGGAGCATAGGAGGGGATGCAGCGAGGGCGATGTTCTACTTGAGGGAGGGCGTAGGGGCCTCAGAGGCCCTCTCAGCTTCAGTAGCCCAAGGGTTCTTTGACACTGTAACGGCCAGTGCATTCTTCTTGATTCTGGATTACTTGGAACCTCTCAGTCCCGTGGCTAGATTGACGCTCACGCTCTTAGCATCCTTGAACTTAGTCCTATGGCTGGGCCTCTTGCTTTATTTCCACTCGTGGAAAGAGATCAACGCTTTGGAGAAGTCCCTGTTGAAATTGATCCCGAAGGACTGGCTTTGGAGACTTTACTCTGGCCTGAAACTTTCGATCACTAAACCAGTTATAACACTCAACTCAGCACCGCTTTACGTCCTCACCCTTTTGGGGTATGTGATAACTGCCCTCCCTTTCGTCCCTTTACTCCACGACTTTCCGAAGGCTCTCCTAGTTAATCAACTCTATCAGCTCTCCTCGGTCATCCCAATTCCAGGTTACGCCGGAGTCTCGGAACTGGCTTTGAGCGCAGCGCTTCCCCCAGCTGAGGTGGTCCAGGTCAGGATACTCGAGATCATGTGTGTCCTCGTGGGCGCCCCCTTCTTAAAGGAGATAAGCATAGTTGAGTTAAGGAGATCTTGGGAGAGGATGAGAGGAAATGGAGAGGTTCATCAGTGATAACGTAAGCGAAGCTAGGAACGCTATCTTAGCCTTAACCTCTAGGGGAGAGGCGATCGTGATCTGCGGTGTCCACGATGTGGACTCGGCTCTCTTCTCGACTCTCTTCTCCAAGTCTAGGACTGGGGAGACTGTGATCAGGGAGCAAGGTGAAGGGTGCGACGTAAAGCTCGAGGGGAGACTCATGGAGAGGAGGATAGAGGTGATGGGAAGAGCTTTCCAGCTCGGTCCCTCCTCGTTCACCTCGCTGATCCCCCTAAGTAACGACGATGTATTGCAAGTAGTAACTGGGATCATCTACTCAGCCTCCATGGAGGGAAGGAAGCTCACAGCGTGGGAGGATAAACTGCTGGAGGCAGCCGAGGGCCTGGGGGCAATCGTTGAGGTTGGCCCCAAGATCTTCTCCTACAAATTCCTGCCCCTGGTTGAGGCAATCCACTTCACAGTGGATCCTTACATTCCAACTCTGACTGGAAAGGCTGAGGGAGTGAGAGGAATGTTGAGGAGTTTAGGAATAGGGGAGGATTCGACGCTGGAGAAACTCAACGAGAAGGAGCTCAATGCATTGATAAATGCGATCTCCGTTGAGGCCTCCAAGTTCAGGAGGAAGTTCTCCAGGGAGGAGATGCTGAGTAAGAGGGTCTTCTTCCTGGATTTCGATACCCTAGAGCTGGCCTACTCGCTGGTCTACTCATACGATTTATGGGGCGTTGGGGCAATTTATGAATTCGCCACTAGACCTTCTTTCGCGCAGAGGATCGTTAGGTATTTCAGGAATGCCATATCCCAAGGGTTCGATCTATACGTTACTAGAAGAGAGGACGGGAGCATTGAGGTCTCTTCCAATATTAGGTCCAAGGAGCTTGCTAAGATGTTGGCGGCACAGATCGCTAAATGAGGGTCAACGAGGGTATACAATCTGCTCCCTCATGAAGGTCACCCTTCCCAAGAGCTTAATCCTTGAGGCTGTCTCATAACGCATGATGAAACCCTCGCGGCAGGGGAGGTAGACTTCCCTGAGTTACTTCGCAATCTCCTCTTGAAAGAAGGAGATGTAGACCCTCTTGGTCTCGCTTTCCTTCGTGACGCGGATCACCCTGTGCTCTAGGTCGACTTGGGACAGCTTGAGCTAATACACCTCCCCCACGTGAAGTCAGTTCTCTGCTAAGATGAGGAAGAAGGCCTTAGCGTCTAGATCATCTATCACATCAAGTATCTTTCTCGATCTCAATACTCAAGCTGACGGGCCTATACTTCGCCCTCCCCTTGGGAGTTTTGAGTGAGTCATATAGTCACTTGCCGTGGTTAACAGTCCCCAATAAACCGTTTTTGACAAACAGAAATACGGCCACATCAGATGGGTGGAAACACGACTGGGTGTGACGGTGAGCTGAAGACGCGCGAATTCCCCCATGGGATAGAAACACTCCGTTGGGTTGGGGTCACTCCGCTGAGGGGGCGGAGGAAAGGGTTGACCCGACTTCGGTGGAGCCCAAGGGGTGAGGATCGATATCAAGCGTCATGATATCACATGAAGTCCAAACCCCAATTAAATCTTCACAGACCAATTTTTTGAACTTATTTTACAGGTTTTATTATTTAAATCCTTGAATTTATCCACATAACACCAGTCATTCACGTGGTGATTTACATTTTCCATCGTGAGAAAATTCGACCACCACTCATCCGAGTCATCGCGTTACCTTCGCCCCCTTTTTTAAAAAAGTACCGTGATCGCTAGGATAGGTAGTGGTCAAAAATTATCACGGTGAGGAAAACAATATTTCGTTCATCATTTGTATTAATCCATTGATCTCAGCTAACGTTTCGGCGTCATTGCCAAATCAACTGTATAGTTATTTGAAGGCTCGTAATACGCCCGTTTCCCTGCAGTTTTTTACAGCCTAAAATTGATCGAATCTTTATTCGGCTGCAGTTGCTAAAATTCAAACACTAACTGCAGTGTTAGTCTAAATTTAAGCAAAAGCAATTTCTCGCAATACTGAGGAATCTTTGCCTCCCCCTGAACTCCACGTATTTTCACGGCGAAAATCAACGTGTTGCCAATGCTTAAAAATGGTATTTGGCAACCACGCTGAATGGGCGGGAAACAACGTAGATACAAATACGGGACGTGATTTTGAGGGAACGGAGAGGGAGGTACTACGTTTACAAGCTAGAGTATGAGGGCGGTAAGGCAAGGGAGCGTTACGTGGGTCCTTTAGTTGACGTCGCCGAAACCTACCTGAAACTGAAGGACGGGACTGGGGGTGTGGGGGTAACCCACCACAAGCCGCGGCCGGGATTTGAACCCGGGACCTCTGCCTTACCAGGGCAGCGCTCTACGAGGCTGAGCTACCGCGGCACTCGTTAACTGTAGCTGATGGTTATAAAAATTTCCTGACGCTTATTTCTACCTTCTCGCGTTCTAGTGAGAGCTAAGGTTGTACCTTTAACCAACAAGGACTTGTGTTTAACCTTAAGTTTCAAGGTATAGTTCTTGAGACTGGACGCATCAACTTCCTAATTTAGGCGCAACTCTAACCTGGATTTTCTGCTTTTACGCTCTATTTTCTTAAAATCTTAATAGCATAAATTCGAATTTCAAAGAGCCAAGGGTGATTAATCTCGAAGGAAGGCGCCGCGGGGAGGACTCGAACCTCCGACCACTCGGTTAACAGCCGAGCGCTCTGCCAGAACTGAGCTACCGCGGCGTTTTCCCTCATTGAATAACGACTTAAAAATCTAAGCCCAATGGTTGTCGGCGTGTCCATAGTGTCGTTATAGTTATAAATTCCGATATCAACCCCTCCTCCCACAGCACTAACGCTGCTGAACTCGATCATACAAGCTCCTGTTCACAGCCTTGGTCGCCCTTTTGAACCCAGCCCGTCCCTGAGGAGTCCAGGGACTCGTGGGGGGGTTGATGGGGGAGCCATGTGGTCCCTCAACTAGAGATATACCGTGATCGTCACTCATCCACCTACCCCCTCGCGGTAGGTGGGTGAATTCCCATGAAGACCCCCTCGTCCCTATTGCGAAAGGAGAAGAGGACGTAAAACGGGTATAGCGTAGAGGAAGCAAGTGAAAAACCCACTTGTGGAAAGCCCTGGAGTTCCTACAAGTAGGTCCACATCTCGTCCACTGCCTTGGCGACTACCATCCCTAGACTATTTCCTCAGCGTTATCCCAAAGCTCCACCAACTTCCCTTACTTCCCTTTACCGTAAAGCTTCACCCGAGTGAATACCGTGCCGAGGGGTTCGAGCTCCTGGAAATGGTCCTCATGCTCACTCCGTTAGCATACGTCCTCAGCGCCCTCTCCCCGACCTCCCTGGGGCGGTGGTAAGGGTATTAGCCACGAAGGTCCTCCCACGCCTGCACAGTCGCTCCTGCCCTCGGCCTCACCGCGCGGTGAAGCGCGGTGAGTGGGAGGAGGGACAGGAGACGTCCTGTCTAATGACGGACCTCCTACCCATGGGGACACTGGATGTGCAAATATCTACACCTAAATGGCGACATTATGGACACACTGGCCTTCCACAAATACGTTAAAATAGCAGCACAACTGTGATTCGTAATGTCGAACTCAAAGGTGTTGAGACTATGATGGTTTACCACGATAAGGACTCGGAGATGCGATTGAGACTGTTAAGTGTGGATGTATTGCGGGAAATCAAAAAGATCCTGACATACAAGGAGATGTCATCGATCTTAGGGATCCAAGAGAGTCTTTTATGTAGGTATGTCAATGGCAATACCATCCCTAGCGAGATCCAGGCCCGCGAGATCATAAAGAAGGTAAGGGAAGAGAGACTCTTAGTTAACTTCCTGAGAGGACAGATCCAAGTCTACGAAGACGGATTCGTGGACACCCATGTATTACTCAACTTTCCATCCCTACTGAAATTGGCCATAGAGGTCTACATGAATAAATATATCGACAGGAGAAAGGTCGATAAAGTTGTTACGCCTGCTGTGAACGGCGTGCCCTTTGCTACCATGGTCTCCTTAATTTTAGACAGGCCTCTTCTCCTAGTTAAAAAGTATAAGGACTCAACCCACATCGATTACCTAGAGGAGAATCTGAAGGAGAGCAGCAGCGTGGTCGCTAACCTATACCTAAGGAAGGACGCCATAAGGAAGGGAGAGAACGTGTTGATAGTGGACGATGTGATCAGGACTGGTAAAACTATATCCCACTTGGCAAGCCTAGTGACCAAGGGAGGAGGTAACGTTAGAACTGTATTCTCGATAGTGAAGGCAGGAACTCACATAGATGTGCCAGAAGTCTTAGATATAAAATCCATAGTGACCCTACAATGATATTGTGCCATATCTCCAGAGAGTGAAGGACGTATTCCTAGTGTCAGGGCGGGGCATTACAGGAGACTATTTCAACGTCTATTTAATTAAGGCCGGCAAACACTGGACGCTCGTGAATAGCGGAAGTGTTGAAGTAACGAACCTAGTTCTGAATAACGTGTTAGAGATCACGAAGGGTGAGGCAGTGGAGAACCTGATCTTAACGAGTTGTTCCCCAAAGCTGGGAGATTCCGCTTCCGTGTTTTATAACATTTTCTCCAGCAAAATCATAGCTCACTTTCCTGACTCAGTGGAGATGAGAATGGGGAGGTGTAGTTCATCGCCTATTCCTGTCAACATTGAAGTAAGAGACAGCAAGTTCAATTATGGAGAGTTCCAGTTCTTACAGGCTCGCACGCCCACTAAGGGGGCCATGATCGTCTTTTGGAGAGACAAGATGTTCACAGGACTCACCAAGTCCACTCCTTTCCATGGGAAAGCGAAGTTCGTTTGTGATGTATACGACTGCATTGAGGTGAGATAGTGGTCTACGAGGAGGTCTGTGGGAGCTGCGGGAGGCCTGCGGTAGTGAAGGAGTGTGGAATAAGGGGGATCAACGTGTGCGTAGAATGTTGCTTGATCTGTAACAAGAGGAGTGAGTGCGACCTGCGGGTTTGGTTTAAGCCCCTAAAAGTCGGAGTTAGGAAACGTAAGGGCAGATCCCTGGAGGATTTCCTTTGAGGCCCTACGTCATAATCTTCTCCACGGAGACCATCGACGGCAGGCTCGCCTCCAAAACAGGGTTCAGTGAACTCAGCTGTCCGTGGGATAAGCTCAGGCAGAACCAATTGAGGGCCCAAGTGGATGCCGTTGTAGTGGGCGGGAATACCGTTAGAGTGGACAACCCGTCTTTAATACTGAAGGGGGTGAAAGGGAAGCAGCCCATTAGGGTAGTAATATCGTCCTCCCTTAGACTGGATCCTTCTTATAGGATCTTTACTGTCCCTCCGACCACGGTGGTCTACGCCGGATATTCGCATGATAGGGAAGTGAGGAGGAAGCTGGAAGCGAAGGGCGTAGTTGTAAGGGAGTTTGCTGGCGAGATATGCGAAGCCTTAGAAGACCTTAATTCCAGTTTCAGTATCAACAGCGTCATGATAGAGGGAGGAGGGAATCTTCTGTGGAGTGTGGTAAAATCTGGTTGTTACGACGAGCTCAGAGTCACCATATCGCCTAGGCTTTTCGGCTCTGGAAGGAGTTTGGTAGACGGGGAGGGCTTCGAGGGCCCTGAATCACCAACACTGAAGCTGATCTCTTATACTCTATGTGAGTGTAAAAATGAAATACATTTAATATATAAAAAATCTTAATGATTATACGATAAATCCTCTGTAAGTCGACTTGTATATTTCCCCAGACTCCAACTTGGTCGCATTCCTCCTATACTTCATGGCATCACCTATGCTGTCCTTACCGAATCTCTTACTCCACTCCTCTATGGGGACCTGGTAACTCCTCAGTATCTTGTCCCTATATAGGTCGTTCAACACGTTATAGGTACAGAAGGGTATTACCCTACCATCTGGAGACAGATAGTGTATGTCGCACCTCATCACCCTCTCTACATCGTAGTTGTAGAGATCCATGAAGTGCATGTTCCCTAGGAATAGGGTCCTGTAGTGCCACTGCCCTAAAGCGTCGTAGTTGTGATTCACCAGTATGCTGTAGAGCATCTTCCAAACGTCAAAGTCCTTGGGTCCCTTCTCCTTGTCTATGAACTTCCTCAGGTTGTAAAGGAGCTTGATACCTATCCAATATTTATTCCCTCCTTCCCTTAGCTCCTCAGTCTTCTCCTTGAAGTACTCCAGTAGACCTTCCAGATCTATGAACTTAGACAAGGGTAAGAAGTGAGGTTCTCCATTTTCCCACTCCACGTAAATATAGGTTCCAGATCCACATACGGGGTGGTTAGCCATTTCGAACTGTTCCTTCCCAGTTATTGCCTCTATGATCCTTGTGAATACCACCGAGGTTCCTATTGGATACCAACTGTCCCTGGTTATCTCCCCATTGGTTTGCTCCTCTATGTTCTTTATTATCTCTGGAATCGTGATCCTGAACTTAGACCTCATGTTCCTCTTCATCATTCCAGTGAGACTCACCGGCTGGAAGTTCACTGCTCTGACTATGTCCATGTTCTTCGCAGCGAATTTAACTATATTACCTAGGTCCCCATCATTTACAGTTCTTATCACTGTGGGAACTAGGACTACACTGGTCATTCCAGACCTTCTGAAGACCTCGAAGGTGTAGGGGATCTCCCAGTGGTTCTTGGGATTGGTCTTCCTGGTTGTTCCGTCAAAGCTCATGTAAACGGTATTGACCCCTGCTTCCCTCAATTCCCTGGCGAACCTCACTGCCTTCTCTGGGTCCTCCATGTAGAGCTTCGCGAAGGTCCCTCCCCACGTGTTGAGCTGAATATGCTTCACTCCCTTCTCTCTGAGGAGCTTCACTACCTTCACGATATCCTCCCTTAAGGTCGGTTCGCCACCTGTGACCTGAATTACCATGGTTTTCTCTCTTAACTTCAACTGATCGATCATGTACCCGATTTGATCAAGGCTCGGCTCGAACACGTAACCGGCCTTCTCGGCGTAGAAGAAGCAGTACCAGCACGATAGATCACACCTGTTAGTTATGACCAAGTTCACTAGGGCTGAGTGTTGATGATGCATAGGGCACAGGCCGCAGTTAAACGGGCAGGGAGCCTCCAAGTTAACGTAAGGTATTCTAGGACCTCTACCCTCGTATTCCCAATAGTCGAACTTGTAGTACATCCCCACGTCGCCGTAGTAGAGGTCCTCGAATTCACCGTGCTCCGGGCATATCTTCCTTATGTATAGTCTCTCCTCTTTCTCAAAGATAGCTGCGGGAAGTAACCTATAACAGGCCGGGCAAAGGGACTGGGTCACTCTCACCAATTTCTCGTTTTCCGCTAATGGAGGCAGCGGGCCGCCTACCTTTATCTCCCGACCGTCGAAGTTAATGACCCCTTTATCGAATTTCGAGGGTGCGGGTAATAGTCTGAAACCGGCTGGTGTTTCTGACTCCGTTTGTTGGGCCATATGGCTCATCCTTTCCTATGGGTAGGATTATTTAAAGAAATTTACCAAGTTCACCGACTAGTTGGTGAAAGTCCCTCTATCAACTAATTAGATCAGCTGCATTAGTCCCTTGATAGATAAGCTTCCCTCCAAGAGAGATACGATTTCAATCATTGAGGCCCAGTGCGTGATGCGATTAACCTATGGAGTGAATGGTTCGTTACTAACCTATGGGTAGAGGCTGACTTCCTCCCGCATTGAAGGGGACCCCTTCAGTGCAGTTCATCATTCCCACCGTGGGTCCGGGTTTGCCTAATTCATCTGGTGAGCGGCCGAGAGGATCAGAGGACCTCCCGCTTGAATCCAATCTCTAGATAGAGAAAAAGGATCTTAGTGAGAAATAAAGGGATCGATTGAGGCTCGTAATGCATCCAGATCGATGACAAGGAAATCCGGATTTGGTCTCAACTATCTTCAAATAACTATGGTCGTAGTCTGGACGTATATTGCAAGCACTGCGAAAAGCGCTTCAATTCCCCATAGGATCAAAACTACCTGAGCTTCATTGAGTCTCCCGATCTTCATGATTAAGTGAGTTAGGGAATGAGGAGGACCGTTCCACTGCAACCTTCCGGATCCGTCCGGAATACCAAAAGAAACTCCTCTGAACCCTGTCCTAGCTTTGAGAAGGAATTCCACAACGTAGGGTAAATAAAGCACAGCAGTCGCAGTTAGCATATACCCAGCGATCCCAAGGGATCCTATGACAGCTCCGATGAAGTATGTCCCTATGTTACCTGGGAAGACCTTAGCTGGGTACTTGTTAAACGATAGGAAGGCCAGGAGAGAGCCAGTTAAAGCCAGGGCTAAGACGCCAGCGACGTGAATGGGGCCTGTCCTCGATACCCCAATGTAAGCTAAAACCAAACTCATTATTATCCCCATTCCAGCTCCTAAGCCATTTAGACCCTCCAACATGTTAAACGCGTTGGAACTTATTGTCAGGGCTAGGGGGATGATCAGGATGTTATAGAATATCCCGAAGCTCACAGGGCCTAAGAAAGGAATGGATATTTGGCTATGCCCTAGGCTCGCAACTGACAAGGGCACTGCAGCGAAAATGGGTAGGATAGCCCTGATCTTCTGGTTCAAGTTCAAGATATCGTCCAGAAGACCTAAAAATCCGATCAGTAGGGAGGAGGATATTATGGGCTCTATCACCCTAGCGTAGCCTGGATCCATGATCTCCAGTGTAAATCCGCCCGCTACGAAACCTGTCATCACTCCTATCCCTCCAAGGGATGGGATAACCCTTCTGTCCGGCTTGTTAACGTCCCTACCTGTGTAACCCTTCCTACTCGCATTCCCTATGATCCACGAGGTGGACAGGTATGAGAATGCAAATGAGACGACGATCACTAACAATAGGGTCCAAAACCTCATTTCTTCCTTCTAATCGTGAGCATAGCGATCTCTCTTAAAACATTTTTTGAATCTATGCTCTTGGAGTCTACCGATTCAAGTGTGGAAATTGCAGACTCTACGTATTGCTGGGCTAGAAACTGAGCATAGGGCAGTGACTTCTCCCTTATTATATCCACGGCTTTCTCCAAATCCTCCTTTGGCGGATCCCTCCTTCCTAGCACTCTGAGTAATACTGCTCTCTCACTTGAGGAGGACTCGCTCAAAGCCTTTATGATCAGGATGGTCTTCTTACCTTCCCTTATATCACTGAAAACGGGTTTGCCTGTCTCCCTTTCATCGCCGAAGATACCTAGTATGTCATCAGCTATTTGGAATGCCGTGCCAATCTTGATCCCGAACTCCCACATTTTAGATACATCGCTTTCATCCGCTCTCGCGATCTTACTGCCCAAGGCCGCTGAGCAGGCGAAAAGATAAGCTGTTTTCCTCCTTATCATATCCAGGTAGTCGGATTCCGTAATGTTTTCAGCTTTCTCGAAGCTTATGTCCATAGCTTGACCCTCAGCTATCGTCATTATGGAAGAGGAGAAGAGATCTAAGGCCGAAGAGATCACCTGACTACTCAAACCACTCAAGGACCTGCCTAGCAGGGAAAAAGCGAGAGCGTGGAGCAGATCACCAGCTAAGATCGCTAAGGGTTCGCCCCACCTTACGTGGACTGTAGGCAACCCCCTCCTTACCTCATCCCTGTCCATTATGTCGTCGTGGATTAAGGTGAATACATGGATTACCTCCACTGCAGCTCCTGCTAAGTAACCCCTTTCCCTATCTCCCCCGAAGAGATCTAGGGAGGAGACCAAAATAGCTGGCCTTAATCTCTTCCCACCACCTCTGAATAGATGGGCTGAGGCCTCATAGAGTTGAGCTACGAAGGGAGAAGACTTCCCCTTCTCCAGTTCGCCCATTATGATTCCATTCACGTTACGAGCTATTTCGGCTATATAACCCTCGAGTTCCATCCAACCCCTTTCTGATCTCATCGTATTTTAACCAATCTACTCCCCTGGAGCTCAGCCAATCCCTTAGTCTGCCGGACACAATAAGGGGGATCTTGTGTAGATCCCTGAGGGTTCTAGCTCCTGTTAGGAACATCCCTGCCTTGATCTCGAAGACCGTTCTCTCCACAAATTCCTTTAACTTATCCTTCCCCATCATCGCGTTCCTCAACATGGGAAGAGCCATACCCGCTAAATCCGCGCCGAGCGAGATCGCCTTAACTACGTCTAAGCCGTTCCTGAGTCCGCCGCTCCCTATTAGGACTGAGTCCGAAGCAGAGTATCTAACCTCTATAATTGAGGCTGCTGTGGGGATCCCCCAGGAAGCGTAGACCCCTGCGCTCTCTGCCTTCAGTGTGGACCTCCTTTTACCCCTTATCATCTCCACCGCGATCCAACTCGTTCCTCCTGCGCCAGATACATCGAATATCTTAATGCCTTTTTCCCGTAAAAGTGAAGCCGTCTCCATGGAGATCCCACAGCCGGTCTCCTTGATTATAACTGGGACTCCTAATTCCCTCGCTACTTCCGCTAACTTGTCCACCAGGCTCAAAGAGTAGTTAGTGTCCCCTTCGGGTTGGAAAACCTCTTGAGCTGCGTTAAGGTGAATCGCTATGGCGTCGGCCTCTATCATTTCTATGGCATACTTAAATTCTGTCGCTGTATAATGCTCTAATTGCGCAAAGCCTATATTAGCGATCACTGGCACTGACGGGGCCATTTTCCTTACCACGCTAAAGCTCTGCTTCACCTCAGGGTTCTCTATAGCTATCCTCTGGCTTCCAACGCCTATGCCTATCCCCTCTTCTTCTGCCACTTGAGCCAGAGTGGAGTTTATCCTGGCTAGATCTTCGGATCCTCCTGTCATTCCGGTTATGAGCAGGGGTGCCCTTATTTTCTTCCCTAAGAAGGTGGTAGAGGTATCCACTTCGTTGAAGTCTATCCCAGGGATTGCCTTATGCACTAGTATGACATCAGATAGGAGGGTCTCGCCGTATCCCTCAACCTCTCCGAATAGGGTTACTTCAACGTGCTCCATCTTCCTTTTCCTTATTGACATCCCTTCCCCTCTAACCTCTACCCAAGATCGTAAAATCGTTTTTGGAAGACAACGGGAACGTAAGCCGTGGTTAACAGTTTCACTTGAGCCGTGAAATTCATATACCCTTATGAGCATCGAGGGTGTGAAGTCCATGAGTCCACACCAGGTGGAGTATACGCCCACTGAGTGTGGTGAGACGATGAAGGGTATGCGCGTCCCCCATCACTGAGGGGAGTAGGTGGATGAGGGTTACCCGGAGGCAGAGAGAGGTGAAGGGGGACCATTGACCCCTTGAAGCCCAAGGGCTAGGGGTTGAATTCATGAGACTACAATGAAGCCCGAACCCCTCTAACCCTCATGTCACTCATTGTCATAAGGGATTTTCTGACAGGAAGTTTTCTGGTTATCTAGAAAAAACACTTTAAGATGATTCTAGAGAAGACAGTGACATTAATAGACGGGGTTTGGTTTCATAGGATTTCATAATATTTAATATCAATCCTCAGCCCTTGGGCTCCACCAGGGTCACGGGGCATTGCCCCACTCATCCTCCTCCGCCCCCTTAGCGGGGTAACCCCAACCCACACCCGTGGAATATCACGAATGTGGGGAAACCCGCACATCT
>Ga0208662_100129_pt1 | contig 34328 bp, 40 predicted proteins | sample OSPB_host_MetaG_FD_187136 | JGI IMG/M metagenome (GOLD analysis project Ga0208662, IMG submission 187136) | Hot spring microbial mat communities from Yellowstone National Park, Wyoming, USA - OSPB_host_MetaG (SPAdes) (version 2) | ecosystem: Environmental > Aquatic > Thermal springs > Hot... | reverse complement strand
TTTAGAATTTAAGTAAAATGAGGGATAGGAGTCCCTCTGATAAATGTAACCTACATGAAGGAAGACTTTCCATAATGCTAAGATGGGAGTTAACACTGTTAGAAATATTACTAAAAGGACCTCAATTAACCTTCTTGTGCCTAGAGACATACAATTTCACCGCCACCAGAACTGGGACAAGAATTAAATTAAACAACACTATGTAGCCACCTAAAGAAAAGTCTAAGGCAGAATTAAGATTTTCTGAAAAATCGCGTTGGACAATGGTTTCATTAATTAATTTAAATCCCTTAGGGACTATAGGCTTTTCGTTAATATTAATGATATTAGAACTGATAAGAGTATAGATTGTGATAGAAACTACTTGCCCGTATTGATCTTTTTGTATTAGAATTATTTTATAGGGAACTCCAGTAGAGTTAACGTAATAGTACCAGTCAAATTCATCATAACCTATATAGCTCTTCCCATAGTATACAAAATAGTTGTTACTCTTGTTAACTAAAATCAAAGGTATACTCCTAGGTATTACTCCTCTCCCAGGATTAGAGATAAAGAAGAATTGCCTAGGACACGTTAGGTTATCAAAATTAATAGTATAGGGAAAAATTTCACTAAAATTTAAAACAAAAACAGTTAGATTATATGCAAAAGTATCATTAGAGTAAACCCTCTCTATTGTTTCAATTAAAAGTTCAGAAAGGGTTTCATGAGATAAAATTACGTAAGTATTCGATCTATATTCCACAAAAGCATGAGGAAAAAGAACTAGTACTAAAACAAAAATTATAAACATATTATTTAGCACCATCTCACCTCATTAAATAAATCAAAATAATGTTAACTTATAATATCTAACAAATATTATAGGCTGCTCATAAACGAAAAACATAATTAAACGATCACCCCATACTATTAGACTTTCTAAAGAGAAGAATTATCAATATTATAATGGCCCCTATACCTATTATAATACCTCTGATCATATTTAAAGAAAAAATAAGAGAATCACCCTCCACATTATATATTGGCCTGCCAGATACCATTGTAACATTGGATGGAAAGTAAATTGTTTCACTATTATTTATAATATTCGATTTAATTAAAATATAGGTACTGTTACTTACCAAAATATCATTTATATACTGATATAGATAAATTCTAAATGGGACTCCAGAACGATTAACATAATATGTCCAGTTAATATACTCATTTTCAGTTAAATATTGTATTCCTTTATAAACATATATACTATCATTAACTATTTTATATAATATTAAACTAACTGTTCTATTGAGTGTTAAATTACCTACGTTAGGAATATAAAAGAAATTCTTAGGAAATTGCAAATTATCATAATTAATACCTGGAGGATAATAGTCTGAATTATTCAAATTTATATACCATATTACAAATCTAAATGTATTATTGGAAAATATATTAGTAATATTCTCGATTTCTAATGAAACTAAAATTGTATTTGATTGATAATTTATATAATAAATCTTATATTCCACAAATGAACCGTTAGATAACGAATATGAAATAATAGGAAATAGAAAGAAACATAAAACAAAAATAATAATAAAAAATGTCTTTTTCATCAACCATTCCCTTTAACTCAACACAGTAGCGACACCAGTTACTGGCGAACCAGTAGTAGTAATTAACTCAATTGTAACCTGTTCGCCAGGCTGTAGTGATGAGAGACCACTAAATGAGGATGTAGGTATGGATATTATAGAAGTTGAACCTCCAGCAATTGTAACATCAGTAGATGCAGTATATACATTTCCGCCGGTTAGTAATTGCACATTTATTATTACACCATTAGCAGATCCAGTATTACTAACAATTATGTAAAGTGTACTTCCAGATATATAAGCATCGACTATATGCAACTGCGGAGATGAAGAGAAAGCTGGAATAAGTCCGAAAGCGAAACCAACAACAACTAGTGCTATTATCACTGAAGCTATTACTAGTATTAAAGCAGTTACTGCACCACTTAATGCTTTTTTCCTGCTTTTTAATCTTTTCATACTAATCTATTTCATTCTATGAAAAATGTCTATATAAATCTTTCTACTATAAACTAATGTATGCTTGACATATTCTAACCCAAACTTATATGAAATTAGCCAGATTTTATAATTAATATTCGACCTAGATGTGCAACTTAAATAATCTTGGTAAAAAACATTAAATTAAGTAAGTAAGTAAAAAGAGCAATAGCACTTCTCTATACTCACATATAAAAGCATATTTTCTGATATACGTAACTGTAACTGTGAAAGTGAAAATAGATAATATAGAGATAGATACAGAGCTTTCGCCAATTATAATAAAGGGGGAAAGAAAGTACTCCTTAGTTAGGCTTTATTATTATTTGATTAAAACGTTTTACTTACTTCCCAGACTTTACGGAATAAAAGTTGACGATCCCTTATTAGGTTGGAAGAACGAATTTGAAAGACAGTTTAGGCAGATACTCAGTAACGAGCTTTCCTTAGCTAAATTGTATTACAATTCCAATTTTGAAATAGAAACCAGAAAATTTACCGTTTTAGGTCAGATTAACGCAGAAAGCGTTTCCGTTGAGGTTAAACTTAAGGAGATCCCTCAGTTAGACGATAGGGGAATAAGGGGGTTGATGAAAGTTGATTCATTTTATTTTTCAGATTTAGAGAAAAAGAGACCTTATATAATACCTGCAATTAGGTCTGGGTTAATAGCGTCCTTTTACAGATTTCTTCCATTTCAATTTGAGGGCGCACCGGGCATACCAAAAACCTTAGGCTTAATATCTGAGTTCATAAATTCCATGCTTTTACCACAAGGGTATAAGGAGGAAATATTAGGGCATAAGATTTACGTTAAGGAAAACGATTTGTATTGTGACGAGGATATAATATATAATGCAGATCCAGAAATACTAAGCATCTTCCCTATTGTGTTCTATCTGAAAAATTCTAGCGAAAATAATATAGTGATAATTGAGGAACCAGAAGCGCATCTTACTGATAAGGGAATAAATTACGTAAGGAATTTATTAAATTCGTCTAAAGCTAAGATAGTGATAGCCTCTGATTATTTTTCTAACAATACTATTTAAACTTACACTCTAATATTTATATTGTGGAATATCCGTACTTCGATTTAGAAACAGCAAGGGAAATGTTACCTTGGCTTAGACAACAATTAATGAAGTTAAAGAAAATTAAAACTCAGATAGAGATGCTTCTGGTAAATGGAGATAAATATGCAATTCAAGAATATGCAAGTGAGACTAAAAAGATCATAGATGAAATAGTATCTAGAGGAATCATAATTAGAGATATAGATTTAGGTTTAGTTGATTTCCCTGCGATAATAAACAATAGGCCTGCGTTTTTCTGCTGGAAGATGGATGAAGAAGATATACTTTATTGGCATTATACGGATGAAGGTTTCATAGGGAGGAAAAAGCTTACTGGTAAAGAGGACGTGCTAAGTTTACGTTAAATTTATTTATTATATAATCATCTCCTTATTTATGTACGTTGGGCAAAGAATTAAGAGAAAGGAGGATCTGAAGTTAATTACTGGTTCTGGAAAATACGTTGATGATATAGAGTACGTTGGTACTGCTTATCTTTATGTAGTTAGAAGTCCCGTAGCCCATGCTAGGGTTAAGAAGATTAGTGTAGATGACGCTTTGAAGGTAAACGGGGTTATAGGTGTAATAACGGGGCTTACAATTCCCTTTGAGAACAGGCCTAATAATTGGCCCATGGCTAAAAACGAAGTATTATACGTTGGTCATCCGATAGCGGCTGTAATAGCCAATGATAGATATGTCGCAGCTGACGCAGCAGAGTTAATACAGTTCGATTACGAGGAATTACCGGCTGTTATAGATCCAGAAGAGGCTGTAAAGGATGAAATAAAAGCAGTTGAAGGAAAGAGTAATATAGCCTATAAAAGGCAGTACAGAAGCGGTGAACCAGAAAAGACTTTATCTAATTCTGATATAGTAATAGAGGAGAAGTTTGAGATATCCAGGGTTTATCCTTCTCCCATGGAGACTAGGGGTTTATTAGCTGTTTATGAAGAAGGAAGTCTTTTAGTTTACTCCTCTACACAGTCTCCTCATTATATGAGGAGGTATTTATTACAAGCTTTTGGTAATCAAGTTAAAGATATAAGAGTAATTCAGGCTGATGTTGGGGGTGCTTTCGGATCTAAATTATTTCCATATGCTGAGGAGTTTATAACAGTTTACGCTAGTCTTAAGTATAGAAGGCCTATAAAGTGGGTTGCAACTAGAAGTGAGGATATGAAAGGGATGTATCACGGAAGAGGTCAGATACATAAGGTGAAATTCGGGGCTAAAAGAGATGGAACTTTAACCTCAATAATTGATGACTTGATAATTGACTTAGGTGCCGCATCCCACGGGAGTTATTTAGCAGATATAGCTGCTACTATGTTGCCTGGACCTTATAAGGTAAGGGATATACAAGTAAACGTTTATGGTGTATACACTAATAAGACACCTTTAGATCAATATAGGGGTGCAGGTAGGCCAGAAGCGGCTTTTATTTATGAGAGGATAATGGATATTTTAGCTGACGAGCTTAAAATGGATCCGATAGAGGTTAGGAAGAGGAACTTAATATCACAATTGCCTTATACTAATCCCTTCGGCCTTAAATACGACTCGGGAAATTATCTTAAATTGTTAGAGAAAGCTGAAAAAGTCTACAGAAGTTTTGAAGAAAGAGTAAATGAGCTTAAGAAGCAGGGAAGGAAAGTAGGGGCTGGAATAGCATTTTATCTTGAACAAAATAATTTCGGTCCTTGGGAGAGCGCTTCAGTGAGAGTAAAAGCTGACGGCAAGGTTCAAGTAATAATAGGTGCATCACCTCACGGCCAAGGTACTGGGACTGGCATAGCCCAGATTGTGGCGGATGAACTGGGTATAAGTATAGATGACGTAGAAGTAATCTGGGGTGATACTGCTACAATTGGAGAGGGATTCGGTACTTACGGAAGTAGGAGTTTAACCTTAGCTGGAAACGCTGCTTTATTGGCTTCAAGGAGATTAAAGGATAAAATACTTAGATTGGCTGCACAGTTCATGAAATCTGATGTTCAAGAGCTAGAGTATAGGGACGGGAAAGTTATTAATCCGAAAAGCGGTAAATCCATGAGCTTAAAGGAGATTGCTGAGATGAATATGGCTACATTGGGTGGAATATGGAAGTATAGAGAAGAACCAGGATTAGAGGCTACTGCCTATTTCGGATTTGATAATTTAACATATCCTTACGGGGCTCACGTTGCGTTAGTTGAGGTTGATGATAATGGAAAGGTTAAGGTATTAGACTATTACGCTGTAGACGATATAGGACTCGTAGTAAACCCAATGTTAGCTGAGGGACAAGTAATGGGTGGTGTGATACAAGCTTTTGGCGAAGCTGTTTTGGAGGAAATTGTATACGATAAATACGGCAATTTACTAACGAGCAATTTATTCGATTATGCTATACCTACTGCAGTAGAGGCGTTTAACGTAAAGTGGGAATACATGGAGGAAGGGAAATCTGATGCTCCTTTACCTGCTAAGGGAATTGGAGAAGGAGCAACGATAGGGACTCCTCCGGCTATAATAAGGGCTATCGAGAAGGCTGTAGGTAAAAGGCTAACCAGATTACCTACGAGAATGGAGGATTTAGTGAAGTAAATCTCACGATACTAATTTATCTTTATTATTAAATCAACTTAAAATAGTTTCGGTAATAGTATAGATAGAAAAGCATTTAAGTTAAAATAAACACTGTTAAAGTAAGATGACTCAGGTAATAGATGCATATGCTACACCATTTTATAAAAACATAATTGACGCACCACCTTCTATGGTAAGAAAGCTGTGGAAAAAGGGAAAAATTACTATAATAGATGTAAGGACACCAGAGGAATATGAGGATCATCACATACCAGGGGCTATATTAGCTCCTTTAGACTATTTGGAGTACTTAATTGAACTATTTGAGAATAAGGAAGTTGCAGTAGTTTGTGAACACGGAAATAGAGCTAGATACGCTACCTACGGTATGCCACATTTATACAAAAATAAAGCCTATTACATGATTGGTGGGATGGCCCTATGGATGGCTATGGGATATGAAGTAGATAGTGGAATGGATGAAAACGGCATATTATGGCAAAGAATACTAGAAAAGAAGTTTCAGTAATTATTGAACCAGATTTGCAGTAACTGGCAAGTAAATCGTGTTTTGACCGTTTACTTCTATTACTAATGTAAGTGAGACTTGCTGAGATGAGAAATCAAATCCAGTATTTATGGTATAAGTATGAGTCCCACTGCTTAGGTTGTAATTTACATTATGTAAGGTATAACTAAATATGACCCCCACAATTTTTGCTTCATGAAAAGTGTTTTTTATAGTAATTGTAAGTTGACCGTTATGGTTAACGTATGCAGCACCTATTTGCATTAATTGACCGTTTGTATATGCGAAATACCCCATATAGCTGAAGGCTAAGGAAACTACAACTATTGCTAATGCAACTGCTGCGATGATTAATATAAATGACGTTATACTTCCACTTAATGCTCTATTCATATTAACAAATACGTTTTTAAATATATAAATATACACGTAAAATATAAATCTTTTTTACAAATTATTTTATAGTATAGTTAAAGATATGTTGAGAAATATTTATATAGAACAAGCTCCCTATTAATTTTCTGCAAGATTACTGCTTATTACTTAATTGCTATGTACAAAATATTGAAAATTATTTTTAAACAAATTTTATTGGAAACAGTTTAGTATACCTCGATGGAAAACACTTTAAGCTAATTTAACGTATAAGAAAACATGAAAGTTGATAGATACGAGATCTTCCTCGATTTCGATTTCAGTAACGGTAGTTATAAAGGATACGAGAAAATCACTTTAGAAAACGATGAAGACACTACAACGCTTGACGCAGTAAGACTAAAGATTTTAAAAGTTAAGGTTAACGGAAGGGAAGTGGATTTTACCCAAACTGAGGATAAGATTATAGTTAAAACTGGCAATTTCTCTGGAGGTTTGGAAATTGAATTTGAGGGTAAAGTGGCTGAGAGGAGGTTAATAGGAATCTATAAGGCATCATATAAGGACGGATATATAATTACAACTCAATTTGAGGCTACGCATGCAAGGGACTTCATTCCTTGTTTTGATCATCCTGCTTTGAAGGCTAGGTTTAAGTTGTTTGTAAAAGTTGATAAGGGTCTCAAGGTTATATCCAATATGCCTATTGTTAGTGTTAAGGATGAGGGGGATAAGGTAATTTACGAATTTGATGAAACACCAAAAATGTCAACATACTTATTATACTTAGGAATTGGGAATTTTGAGGAGATATCTGATCAAACTAAAAAGCCTACGATTATAGTTGCCACTGTACCGGGAAAAATACAAAAGGGTAAGTTCGCAATGGATATTGCAAGAAAGGTTATAGATTTTTATGAGAAGTACTTTGAAATACCTTATCAATTACCAAAGGTGCACTTAATAGCAGTGCCAGAATTCGCTTACGGGGCTATGGAGAATTGGGGGGCTATTACTTTTAGGGAGAGTGCTTTGTTGGCTGATGATTCTTCTTCTGTTTATCAGAGGTTTAGGGTTGCTGAGGTTGTTGCTCATGAGTTGGCCCATCAATGGTTTGGTAATTTGGTTACTTTGAAGTGGTGGGATGACTTATGGTTAAATGAAAGTTTCGCAACATTTATGGCATATAAAAGCTTAAAGGATATATTTCCCCAATGGGACAGTGAAGGTGCGTTTATATTTGCGGAAACCTTGAGTGCCCTAGAGAAGGATTCTTTGTCTACTACTCATCCCATTGAGGCTAGGGTTAGGGATGTTTTTGAGATTGAGCAGTTGTTTGATGATATTAGTTATGGTAAGGGTGCTAGTGTTTTGCGTATGGTTGAGGGTTTTGTTGGTTTTGATGTTTTTAGGAGGGGTGTTGTTAATTATCTTAATAGGTTTTCCTTTTCCAATGCTCAAGGTTCTGATTTTTGGAATTCCATTTCTGAAGTTTCCGGTAGTAATATTTCCGATATAATGGAGGATTGGATAACGAAACCAGGCTACCCTATGGTTAAGGTTAGAGTTTCCGGAAGAAGTATTACACTGGAGCAGGAGAGATTTTCGCTATTGGGCAATGTTGAGAACTTAACTTATAAGATCCCAATTACTTTAGAAGTTAACGGAAAGTTCTTAACTCACTTAATGAGTAAGGAGAGGGAGATTATAGAGTTTGAGAGTGAAATAAAAAGCTTGAAGGTTAACGTTAACAAGACTGGGTTTTATAGGGTTTTCTACGATACCGATTTGGTATTTAACGCTAAATTATCTGAGTTAGATAAGTGGGGTATTATTAATGATTATTGGGCTTTTCTATTAGCGGGTAAAATAAGTTATACAGAATATGAGAGGATAATATCTAGATTCTTTAACGATAAAAGTTTCCTTATTGTAAATGAATTATCTAATCAACTCTTTACACTTTACGCTATTAATCCAGATAAATATCAAGGAATTTCCAAGGAGTTTCACAGGATTCAGTTAAGAGAGTGGAGAAATGATAAAAGTGAAGTAGGTAGACTTACGTATTCTAATATATTGCATAGGCTTGCAGTAATGGATGAGGACTTTTCCCTAGGACTTTCGGAGATGTTTAAATTCTATGATAGTTTAGACTCTGATGTAAAACAAGGGGTAGCTACTGCGTATGCTGTTATTTATGAGGAAGGTTCTTTAGACGATTTATTGCAGAGGTTTAGAAAGGAGAGTTTTGACGAAGAAAGATTAAGATATTTAACTGCCATGCTATTCTTTAGGAAGCCATATTTAGTTGGAAATACTTTAAGTTTAATATTAAGCGGAGATGTGAAAAAGCAAGACATTCCGTATACGCTTGCTACTGCAGCATACAATCCCTACGCTAAGGCTGTGGTATTCAATTGGATTAAGACTCATATAAACTTCATAAGGGAAGCGTATAAGGGGACGGGAATTTTAGGTAGGAGATTGGCTGAAATAATTCCATTAATCGGGATAGGAATGGAGAGAGAAATTGAGGAGTTCTTCGCAAAGTTAGATATGCCAGAAGGTGTTATAGGAATAAAAAGTGGTTTAGAACTGTTAAAGGCGTATTCTAAATTAAAGTGAACAAATGCTAATTTTTAACGTAGTCTTATTTCAGAGTATTAAAAACTTTTTACGCTTTTATTTTAAGCATATGTTAAGTTATATAAGTATGGACAAGTACTTTTTAGCCCTTTTAGGGGAAGCTGGAGCTGCAGGGCTTGATAGGGGTTTTTCAATAAGGTATAAGGTTTTCTGGGATAGTTATCTCAATGAAAAACAACACTGGATTTATTTTAGAAAATATAGAAGATCGATTTTAGAGAAGCCTATCTACTATATTTTTATGATTATAGGTGTTATAATTTCCTTGTTAGGTATTGGGATAGTAAAAAGGGTTAATGAAATTGTTGAGAAAAATGCCATAGATTTTTACGTGAGATATTTTGACGCTAAAGATGAGGATATAAGGAGGATTTTGGATGATGAGAGAAGACACTTATTAATATCTAAAACTTAAAAATTGTGGAAGAGTATGATACTTGAATTTGAAAATAGCGGTTACAGATGAAGGAGAAATAGCTAAAACAATTGCAATGTTATTAGGTAAGGATAACGAGGTAATTGTAGTTGATAACGCGTTTAAGGTTATTAGGGAGAAGCCAGAAATTGTAATTCATACTTATGAAATACCTTTAATTGAAAGTATTAAGAATCCTTCCTTAGCGTGGACTTTTAATACGTGGTATGCCATAAATATTGCAAGGGCTGCCTCTAAAATAGGTAGTTTGAATGTGTTTTTGTCCACCTTTTTAATTTATGACGGTAAGAGGGGATTTTATAAAGAACATAATACTCCTAATCCTCTAAACTATTACGGTTTAAGTAAGTTAGTAGGAGAGACTAGTATCATATCATTAGGAAATTACCTAATTTTAAGATTAGGGGCTTTATTTTCGTTAAGATATAGGGGCTTCCTCTATCCTTTTATTAAATCAGCATTGAAGGGAAAGATTTTGAAATGTAATAAAAACTTTTATTTATCGATTGTTAATACCATTACTTTAGCTAAGACGATAAAGGTATTAATTGAGAGAGACGCTAGGGGTGTGATTAATATCGGTAGTAATAGGATTTCTATGTACGATTTATGTAATTATTTGTCAGAGGTTTTCGGAAATGAGGTAGTAGAGATAAGTAACGGTGAAAGGGATTTTTCTTTAGATGACTGGTTGTTGAGAACATATAATATTAAAATTAATGCAAGAGAAAATATATTGGATCTAATTGAGCACAAACTTCTTAACTACTAGGGAAAAGATATTTTTACTATTGTCTTACTCAGATGAACCCTTAAGTGCAAGGGAAATAATGAGGAGATTAGACATAAGAAAAGAGAAGGAGGTTTACGAACATTTAGAACATTTAGCTAAATCGAGTAAGAGAAAAGATTACGTTTTAATAATGATACCTGCCAGATGTAAAAGTTGTGGATATGTTTTCAGGTCTGAAAAAATAAAGAGACCCAGTAAATGCCCAATATGCAAATCCGAGAAGATAGAGTCACCAAAATTTTTAATTAGGAGGAAGCAAAATGGAAAAGCGTGAACGCTATTTTCGTAGACTTAGGAGAGACGTTAGTGCATTTTAAACCAAGATATCATGAAAACATAGCTTATGCGTTAAAAGAAGTAGGATATGAAATAGATGAAAGAAGAGTGTTCAGAGCTGTCGCTAAAATTCTGGGTAAGCATCATTATCCCAGTCCAGAATTTGGAGGATTGTCTGCCTTTGACTTTTCGGAATTATTTTATGAGTTAAATCTATATCCAAATAGGGAATTAATAACTAGACTTAACAATAGAAATCTTCTATCTGGAGAATATGAATTATATGATGATGCAATACCTTTTCTAGAAGAGGCTAAAAGTTTAGGATTAAAGATAATTTTAGTCAGTAACGCAACAAGGAATATCTATAAAATTTTGGAGGATTTAAAGATTAAAAGGTATTTTGATGGTATAGTAGCTTCATGCGACTTAAACATTATGAAACCTCACCCGAAAATATTCTCTTATGCTATGGAATTGGCTAAAGGAGATGGTATACATATAGGGGATATATACGAGATAGACGTATTGGGTGCGAGGAGAGCTGGATTGGATGCAATACTCCTCGATAGATTGGGTTTTTACCCCGAAATAAAGGGTAATAAGGTGAGCAATCTATTAGAGGCTTTAGAGTTAATAAAAGAGAGGTTGAAAAACTCATAGAAAGTAAAATTAGACCACATCCAAACCCTAAATATGAATTAGAACAATACTTAACTCCTTCTCCTTTAATTGCTGAAATAGTATGGCATGCTTATATCTCTGGTTATATAAACAAGAAGAGAGTAGCAGATTTAGGCTGCGGTACTGGTGCTTTCTGTCTTGCAGTTTCCTTTTTAGGAGGATATTGCAGTTGTATAGAAATTGATTTGGAATCGTTAATGGTGGCGAAGGAAACCCTAAAAGAGTTTAACTTAAACGTTGATTTTATTCAAGCTGATGCTAGATATCCCGTTGGGAAATTCGATACGGTAGTGCAAAATCCCCCATTTGGTGTAGTTGAAAGGGGAATCGATATGGAGTTCTTAGAATCAGCATTTCAAATGGCTGACATAGTATATTCTATTCATAAATCCAATAAGAAATCTAGAGAGCTTATTGAAAATTTATCTAGGAAGTATAATTTCGAGTTACAAATTTTAACGGAAAAGTTTAGACTTAGGCAATATTATCCTTGGCATAGAAAGAGATTTCATGAGTTTCTAGTTGATATTTACATGTTTAAGAAAATTTGACCAGAAAGTATCTTATCTAATATTTCTATAACACCAAGCCCATTAGGGTTTACAGTAACAATGTCTGCAATTTCTTTAATCTGAGGTATTGCATTTGCAACTGCTATCTTAATATCAGCAACCTTAAATAGGGAATAATCGTTCTCGCTATCTCCTATGGCAATAATCTTTCCAGAAAAGCCTATTAGTTCCTTAAATTTAAGCAAACCTACTCCCTTATCAATACCCTTAGGTAATATCATTACATCCTTCCTGTTTATTTCTATATTAGCATACTCGGTTATCTCTTTAAGATTTGCAACCTTATCCCCGTAATTGTCAACGTAAATTATTACTTTTCCAAGTGAATATCGCACTTTAAGTTGATCTAAGATTTTTACTATTCTTTCTCTTTTATCTAGCCAATCTGAACTGCACAATATATACTCCTTATTATTATATATGATTAATGCACCGTTCTCTAATATCCAGCCTGTGGGATTGAGACCAACTGCTAATCTATCAATAAACTTCTTCTCCCTACCAGTTACTACAATGAATTTAAATCTCTTTGAAAATTCGTTTATCTTTTTAGCTACCTTTTCGTTTATAATAAAATTGTTTTCCTCACTAGCTAAAGTTCTATCGTAATCTGAAGCTACTAAAATATTATTCGAACCTATATCCAACTTTCAGTAATACCTCCTTCATTTTTAATGCATCTCTCTCTAATTCTGGGCTCTCACAAATTAATGTTATCGATATATCTCTTTTAATTATTTCCCTAGCTAAAGGTTTGAAAGGAGGAGTATTATAGTCTATAGATCTGTGCTCATCCACGTATTTACCCTTTCTAATTTCTAATGACTCAAAATGTGAATTAATATGAGCTAAGTTTAATTCTCTTACTAATCTATCTATTATTTCACCATAATCAATTTTACCCCCCTGTCTAGCAAATGTATGTGCCCAATCTATATAAGGTATGACACCATTTATCTCCTTAGATATTGATATAACTTCGTCTAACGTACCAAATGCCGTATCTTTTGCCATAGTCTCTACACCAAATTTAACGTTTTTTATACCCATTGATCTTGCATTATCTACTACTTCTCCTAATTCCGCCTTAACTTTCTGATAGCACTCCTCAGGCTTCATTTTACCGTAAAACGCTACGTGGATTGCTATCGCATCAGCACCCAGAAGTTCTGCCCTATCCGCTGTTTCTAGAAGACGCTTTTTTGAAGCCTCTACTTTCTCCTGCTCCTCAGAACATAAGTTAATAAAATAAGGAGCATGAACAGAAAGTCTAATTCCTAATTCCTTAGCTATTTGTCCAGCTTCCTCAGCAGTTTCCCTATTCATTCTAACTCCTTGAACGAACTCCACTTCCATTGCATTTAATCCAAGTTCTTTAACAGTCTTTATTCCATCTATTGTGGTTTTTCTTTTGGCTGAATGAGGAACGCCTGCAGGTCCCAAATAAATTTTTGCCATATAACTGATTTTGTCATAAACGTATTTAAGGAATTCATCCCTTAACAGAATTTCTACTTCTAATTCAAGAATTTAAAGGTGCAAAGAAAACCAATCTTAGAGAAGAAAATAATTTTGAGAAAATAACTTAAGAATATAAGAGGTGAGAGTTCGGCCTTCATCGTGACTATTAATCACTCGGCCTTATCACTCCTCCTTCCTCCCCATGCCTAGGTTAGGGAGCAGAGCTCCCAGCCATGACACAAGGAGTTTCATTGGGCGCCTTCCTCCACCTCACTACTGCTCATCGACTTCATTGTGACACCCTCCAATTTAATGTTAGCATAAAGTTTATAAATCTTGATTAGGCATACAGCCTCTGCTTACTTAATAGCATTAAAGAGATTAGAAGTAATTAAAAATAACGAATAGTTACGTAAATATGCTACAGACTGTCAAAACAATTAACTAATCTTTGGATAGATTAACATTTAAATTTTAGATTATTTAATCTAAATTTTACTTAACTCACTTGCAAATGCACTCTTTATCTTTTCTCCATACTCTCTCAGCAATTGAAGTATCGCAGAACTCACTACTTTTTCGTCATATTCTTCTGTAACTTTACTCTTCAATACTGACATAAATGGTTGAATTACTTTATCTAATTCTACACTGGATAAAATATTAGACATCTCCTTAACGTATTCGGCTACTATTATAGCTTTATCTATAGAAGACTCTGATGCCTTTTGAGAAATTGCACTCGAAACTTTTTTAGCCATAGATTTACCTATATCTTCTACTATTTCCACAATGATGGGTTCAATTATCTTTTTATACTCATCAATTCCAGATGTCGAAAAAGTCACCGTATCTGCTATAATGCTAACTTGAGAATTAAGTGATGAAAGGATACTTGAAAGGAGCTCATTCTTTAGATATTCCTTAGTGTTATCATCTAGCTGGAAAGATGATACCTTATACTGGGCTACTTGAATCCCTATTTTCTGGGCTAAGAATTCTATTAATGTTATAGTATCTATTCCTACGCTTCTAAATTTAGCGGCAGCCAAAGGACATAAGGTTACTATTTTACCATATCTTTCACCTATTGCCCTAGCCATTAGATCTGCTCTCTTACCTACACTTTTCTCAAGTATTGCTCCAGAACATCCTTCAACTTTTTTAACCTTAAAGCCCTTCTCGTTTAATCTTCTTATTATCTCGTCCGCATATTCTGAGGAGAAACAGGCTACGTGTAAGTTTATGTTTTCTCCTCCACCTTCTATAACAATAGATTTTAAAAGCCTTAATTCTAATGGCACAACTTCGAAGTAAGATTCAGACCCAATTAGCTTAGAATAATCCTTATAAGCTGTAGAGAAAGTTCTATAATCTTCAGGCGTTATAGTAATTATTTCCAATGCGTTATTTGTAAGATTTAAATTCTGCTTCATTTTCTCTAAAAATCTGTTTCCATTACCACTTATGTAATCTAAAAATCCACTATCTGCACTAGTTCCAACTACCTTTACCTTCAATCCCATTTTATTTAATATCTTTAAGGCAGTTATTGCAACAGATGGATTGGTTAATATATTCTTACCAACCCATAGAATGTATTGACTGTTAGGATCATTTACGGATGCTGTTTCTTGATCTGAAAGTATTGATAGCTCTACTGCTGGCTCTTCTGGAATTTTCTTAGCTACTAAACTGTTTAATTTTATTAATAAGGTGGAGATAGGTATCCTAGCAGGACAAACACCATCGCATAAGCCGCATTTATGACAACCAGAAATTTCTGCAATAACGCTATCTGGAATGTCAATCGAACCTTGTAATTCATAATAAGCAATTGCACCTTTTACAAAATCAAACATACCTTTTGGTGCGTAAGGCCATTGAGGTATTAATCTGTATTGAGGACACACAGTGACACACATAGCACAGTCTATGCACATTAAGCTGTAGTCAGCAAAATCCTCTAAGTACCTTCTTACATGTTTGAAACCTTCTACTTCGCCTCCTGGGGATAATCTCTTAACGAAACCTATTGCAAATCTGAAAGATAATGCCTCCTGCTGCCTTTTAGGAATTTCTAAAACACCCTTAGCCCTATTTTTAGGGTCAAATAGCTTACCAGGATTAAAGAGTTCTTCTGGATCTGTTTCCTCTTTGTATTTCCTTATAGTCTCATATCTATCAACACCTAAATCACTGAAAGTCTTACTAGTATTATTTAGCCTATTTTTAGCATATTTATGTGCAAATATTCCTATTGATAAAAGGGAACCGCCAACCTTAATATATTCTTCCATCATTAGAGTGTTCTTAGCTAAGTCATACAGTATTTTTTTATCCACTGGACTTATTGAAACTTGCGTAAAGGAGTTAACTAATAATATTTCTCTTCTCTCTAAAGCTATATCAACGTCAAATCCCCCATCAGGAGATAAATCGCCTAATTTGCCTAAGGTCTTCTCTAAATTGTTTAACAATTCTACTAATTTAGTATAATGTATTAACCCGTGCTGATGTATTAGTAGACCTTGGGTTCTTAAAGCAGCAGCAACTCCGTGATTAAAGGACCACCATCCAGTCCATTCACCTTCAAATACCTTTCCACCGTATGATTGTGCAATTTTATAAATTTTAGGTTCCACTAATGGTGACCTTGGAGATGGGTATAATATTATCATATTCCACTTCTGGGGCTCTAAAGGTGCTTTGTATTTTTCAGCCATGTAGGTTGATATATAAGGTCCCCTAACTTGAACGTGCCATGCAGGTATTACCTCCCTATAAAACTCCCCTACAGCTTTTACCATTTGATCTAAACTTTCAAAGGAAATTACCATGGCTTCAGTTGGCGAAAAGTTCCTCAGTTTTATTCCAGCCTTAACAATTATGCCAGTAGTGCCTTCAGCTCCGCATGCTATTGCTAAGTCTTTACCCTCTAATCTTACTATTTCCCCCTTAGGATTAACTAACTCTACAAAAGTCACGTTATCCGAAATAAATCCGTATTCATAAGATCCTATTCCTAAACTATCACTAGCTATTCCCCCACCTACTGTGGAATCGTAAGAAGAAGGAAATGTTCTTAACTGTAAGCCCTTTTGCTGTGCATAGATGTCTACTAACTTCCATGTAGCTCCAGGCTCTACTATTGCAACTTTATTTCCCTCGTCTATAGTTACATTGGTCATTTTTGAGAAATCTAATAATATTCCACCATCTGCAGGTATTGCATTGCCATATCTGTTAGTCCCCCTTCCGTAAGGAACCAAAGGGACTTTATATTTTAACGCTATTTTAACAATGTTAATTACATCCTCTACAGATCTAGGATATACAACATAGTCTGGAATAATATTAATCTTAATTCCAGACCAAACTAGTTCTGGTACGAATCCCATATCAGCTGAATGAGATAATCTCTCAACTAACTCATCGTGAAAGTTATCTTTTAATAGATCTTTTAGTTCATCAGCTAAACTCATATTATTATCCCTTTTATATTATACATTCTTTAAACTTTCTATTATAGCTTTCTGTATGTATTCATAATACTCTTTTGGCTGCTCTTTTCTGGGTACGAAATTCTTTAAAATTGGAGGATCATGAGACCAAGTAGGTATTATATGAAAGTGTGAATGGAAAATTACTTGACCCGCACTTTTACCAACGTTAGTTAATATTCTTACACCATCAGCGTCTAAAGCTTTCTTTACTGCTATTGCAATCTTTCTAACACTACTGCATAAATGGAAAGATACATTATCTGGAATTTCTAAAAAATTATCGTAGTGATTTTTGGGTACTACTAACGTATGGCCTGGAGTTATAGGATACTTATCTAAAAATGCTACCACATTATCATCACTATATACTATGTAAGCTGTATCCTTACCTTGAATGATATTGCAAAATATGCACACTTAATACCCCCTCTATAATTTTTAAAGACTAATACACGTTAAATTATTAAAATCTTAAATATCTATACTCCAACGAACTCTTAACTTTTAATTGAATTATAGATTGATATTAAAATTAAATTAGGTAACTTGTATACTTAATAAAGAATTTAATAACTTATTACAAAAAATTATAATTAAATATATAAATTACACTGAAAACTTTGCCTTTATATAATCTCCTTTTTCCGTTATTAATTCTATAATATGATCTCCTTTAGTTATTAGTACATCATTTACATCAATGACTATATTTTTTACACCATATGGTATATATTCTGGGGCGTAATTATATGACATCTTACCATCTATTCTGATAGCTACAATCTTTCCAGAGGCTTTATTTAATGGTAATGAGATCCTCATAACTACATACTTCTCATCACAACACTTAAAAGTCATGTTACGGTTAGTATTGATAATGATACCAATCCAAGCGTTAATAGTAATATTCGTTATTTCGTTCGTTACTAATGCTACACCATTCTTCGGTGCTCCTTATACACTCATTACAGCCTCAATTTTGCTAAGATATGGGGTTAATCCGTTATCACTATTCTTAGCGATATTAGTAAGTGGTTTAGGAGCTTCATTATCTAAAATAGTAATGTACGGATTAGGAATTGCAATAAGAAAACCTCTAAAAAATAATAGAAATATCCAATTTCTACAAAGAATCAGTAAAAGTTTGGGATTTTATTTAACTTTATTTATACTTTCAATATTTCCCTTCTTACCTTTAGATGATTACATTTTTCTAGCAGCAGGAATAGCTAAATTAAATGTAATAAGGCTAATTTTAATTTCAATGGCAGGGAAGATACTAAAAAGCGGTATAGAGATTAGCATAGAAATTGCTGGGATAAAGTTAATCTCATCACTTTTAGGTTTAAATGCGTTTGAACTATCCATTATTTCCGTTATAGTATTTAGTGTAGTAGGAGTTGTATTATTTAAAATAGACTGGGAAGAAATTGTCAAAAAAGGAGAAGAGTTCTTAAGGGAAAAGCTAAAGATTAATATATGAAAATTTTTAGTGGTAAAAAATTCGAAGTACATATAGAAAAGGTAAAGCTCCCCAATGGTTATGAGAGGGAATTAGAGTATATAAAACATAGAGGTTCAGTAGTAATAATACCTAGAATTAGTAATGATAAGATAATATTAATAAGGCAATTCAGACCGGTTATAGGCAAGTGGATCTATGAGTTACCAGCTGGAACTTTGGAAGAGGGAGAAGATCCAGTGGAAGCAGCAAGAAGAGAGTTAATAGAGGAAATAGGTTATGAGGCTGAAAAGTTGACGGAAATAATAAGCTTCTACGCATCTCCGGGAATAACTAACGAGTTCATGAGGGTTTATTTAGCTGAGGGACTTAAATATGTTGGAGCTAAACCGGAACCATATGAAATAATAGAACCAATAGAGGTAAGTGTTAATGATGCATTAAAGATGATTAACGAAAGGAAAATAGAAGATGCTAAAACAATAATAGGTATCCTTATGTTAAAAACACGTCTAAACCTTTAAGTTCCCCTACTAATATGGGTTCTTCTTTAGTAACCCATTTCCTAGCCTTAGCCTCTCTTAACGCTTCAACGACTTCCACCCAATCCTCAATTGAAGGGGCCTCGTAGATTACTACAAATTCGAAATCGCCTATTCCGAAAGAGTAAGTTGTATAAGATCTTATCCCCTTATTTTTAGGATGGTTTTTAGCTATTTCTATATGCTCTTTCATGATCTTTTCTCTTTCCTCAAATGGTAAAAGGTACCATTCTACGTCTTTTTTCATTGGATAAGCTATAAAATACCTTAAAGGTTCGAGGTTAAGAACGGATCTAATATCAAAGTTTCCCCTAGTATATGGGGAAGGTTTATATATTGAGAACATAGAGAATGTCTCTTCACCTAAGTCACGAAGTATAGAAAGTAAGGTGTACTTAAAATCGATTATTCTTGACGTCTCAAAGGAACTTATCCAATATATTACATCACTATCATACCTTAAAGATACGTATCTCTTAAGGGATATTAAGGAGTTCTTAAAATTCGACTCTAAAGATTCAATATTATCTATGATCTTCCTCCTTTCCTCTTTTGATAAGCTCCACCACTTACTAGATAGTTTTATAGAGGAAATATACATGTATGCTATCTTTTTATTGTTTTCACTCATTGTTATCTAAGTCTTGAATAATATCACTGTACAATATTAAGACTTCTTCCAAATTTGCCAAATAAGCTATATATGAGTTAGACAAATTCTGTCTAATGTACTCGTCCAATAACTCTAATCCGTCTACTGTAGGACCACTTATTATTCTCTCCACATATTCTTCAAATTTCTTTTTAGAATCGGCTAAAATAACAAAGACTATAGGAATTACGCGCAAAACATCCTTTGAATTTAAGTTCAATTCTTTTATTAAATCCAAGTTAGCTCCATAATAATATATATTATTTATCTCAAATTTTTTACCTAATAATTTCTCTACTTTATTTTTCAATCTATTTATACTTTGAGGTAAATCCGAAATAGTAGAAGGATTACCAATTATTATATCTACACCAACTCCTCCAGATATCCTATCTAAATATAGTATAGCCCTAAGTAATCTAACCAACTTCCTTTTTCTAATTAATACTGGTTTTTTATCTGTGAAACCTATAATATATTTAAATATACAGCCAGCATATATTTTCTTTCCATCTGAGGTTGAATTCTCTGCCGGCAGAGGGTTATATTCTATGAACTCCCTATAAATTAACGTATATTCTTCCTCGTTAATTAAAGATTTAACGTATTCCTCAAAATTATCTATATTTTCTCTTCTTGATTCTATAATCTGACCCAATTCATTATATATCTTTATTAATGGTGGATTGAAGGAAGTGTCCATAAATACTTGAAGAATCGGAAAGGAGTCCTCTTTTCTCAATACTGTAGCTGCATAAGCTGTGTTAGAAAATTTGACAACTCCAACTATAACCTTAGCGTCAATATCGCTGGATAGTGTTACATGTTTAGATGAAGCTAATGCTAACCTCTCTACATCAAACCACTCCTTACTTAATATTAACGTTTGAGAGTTTGTATCAATATTTCCATAGTTATATACTATAGAATCGACCTTTAATTCCTCCGCTACTTCCTCTATTACGTCTTTTATTAATGATTCAATTTGAGGTACTGGGGGCAATATGTAGTGCTCCTCAGTTTTGTATATATGAACTCCGTTGTCTTGTAGTTTTATTAACATTATCTCTTTTTTATTACCCTTATCGTCAACTAGAGAGCATAATACTTCTGGTCTCTCGGGATTTGAATAAACTTCTAATAGGCCCACTATCCCATCCTGCTTAAAGTTGTTATTATAGATACTTTTATTAGGATTATGGTAGAAAAACCTTTTCCAATCTCGGCATTAATCTTTACCTCATTCTGATACAGTTTGGATGCCAATTTCATCCATTTAAAACTTAGTTTAAACTTCCCTAAATCCTCTTTTATTAACATGTAAATATTTAGTAAAAATTAGAGGAAATTATAATATCCTTTTTCTCGAAAGTCAAATCTATACTGAGTTAAAAATAAATTTCCAATTTATACAATTAATATTAAACAAATAAAATTATTGTAACACTGAAAGTGCAGTTATTTAGTTACAAATTCGTCTTAAATGCAATAGGGTATTTGAGGGAGCTAAAGTAGATTATACTTGATATAGAGAACTTCCTACTATACCTATATGCCGACACATATTACACTGCAAATTAGCGATTTAAATTTTTTAATTTAATATATAGCCAATGAATAAGCCATTAAGAGTATTCATAACGGGCAATCCTGGAGTAGGTAAGACTACAATCTTCTCTTTTATCGTTAATGAGTTAAGAAAAAGAAACTATAAAATATCGGGATTTTATTGTCCCGAGATAAGAGAAGGAGGAAGGAGGGTGGGATTTCAGATAGTGGACATAGCTACTGGAGAAAGGGATTGGTTAGCAAAGGAAAATGTACCCGGAAGAGTGAAAATAGGAAGGTATACTGTAATGGAAGAGAACGTGAATAGAATAATTAATATAACTCTCTCAAACACTACTTCCGCTGATATAATAGCAATAGATGAAATAGGACCGATGGAGTTATCAATAGAGCCAGTAAGAAAGTTCATTGAAAGAGCATTAAACGGGGGGAAACCAGTAATAGCAGTCGTTCATAGAAAGCAGAGGGTTCAAGGAGATAAAATTTATATTGTAACATTGGAAAACAGAAATGAAATAAAATATGAAATTCTTAACTTCATTTTAAATTCTTTAAAAAATTAGTAGATTCTATCAGATTTTACATTTTTATTTATTCTATATCATTTACAATATACATATAAAAGTAATCGTTAGAATAATTAACTTGTATGGTAATGCCAGATTATATAAAAAAATCGTTAACCATAGACTGCAAAGCGGTAACTGATTACATAATAGAGAGGCTAAGGGAGTATTTAGAGTTCAGTAGAAAAGACGGGGGAATTGTAGGAGTAAGTGGAGGAATAGATTCGGCTGTAACTGCAACCTTATTAGCTAAGGCAACGGATAACTTCTTCATATTATTAATGCCCTCCTCTTCTACTCCTAAGGTTGACTTAGAGGATTCCTTCATGATTGTAAAGATGTTAAAAGCGGAGAATAAGTATAAATTAATCAATATTGATGAAATAGTAAAATTATTTGGTGATAATGTAGAAACCAATGATAAACTGATATTAGGAAATATTAAGGCTAGAACTAGAATGATATTACTATACGCTTATGCGCAGAAATTGAATTACCTAGTTGTAGGAACTGGGGATAAAAGTGAATTACTATTGGGCTACTTTACAAAATATGGAGATGGAGGAGTTGACGTCCTACCAATAGGTGATTTATATAAAACTCAAGTCAGAATGTTAGGTAAATGTTTAGGATTACCAGAAAGAATAGTAACAAAACCGAGTTCACCCGCATTATGGGAGGGACAAACTGCGGAAGGGGAATTAGGTATTGATTACGAAACTATAGATTCAATACTCTATTTAAGGTTTGATGAAATGAGGAGTGAGAACGAAATATCGGAAATGTTAGGATTGCCTCTGGATGTAATTAAAAGAGTGGATAGATTAGTTAAGACGTCTCAGCATAAGAGATTACCCCCCGAAATATTTAGATTAAGTGGTAGGGCAATAAACTCTGATTGGAGGTTTCCGAGAAGATGGGCTTAAAGGTTGAATTAGCACAAATTAGATCTTATTTGGGTGATATTCAAAAAAATTACGAAAAACATTTAGAAATAATAGAAAGCAGTAATGCAGACTGCGTTGTTTTTCCAGAACTCTCTTTAACAGGGTATATATTAAAAGATCTGACATATGAGGTATATAAGGATGCCGAAAAAGCTACTGAAAAATTAGCTGAAAGAGTAAAGAAATGTGCCATATTCGGGACTATAAAGGAGATTAGAAGAGGAATTCTGAGAAATTCTGCTGCAGTGATAATAAATGGTAAGCTGAATTACGTCTATAAATTCTATCTTCCTACATATGGGCTATTTGAGGAAAGAAGATATTTCCAAAGAGCAGATCCTTTGTCTGATTTAAAAATATTTGAGTATAATGGATTTAAATTTGGCGTAATAATTTGTGAGGATGCTTGGCATCCAGAGCCCATAGAGGCTTTATCATTAATGGGAGCTGATGTAATTTTCATTCCTTCCGCATCACCAATGAGGAAATTAAGTGATAAATTAGCTATAGAAGACAATTGGGAATCGTTATTAAAGGCCCATTCATTAATGAATACAGTATGGACAGTTTTCGTTAATGTAGTAGGGAGTCAGGAAGAGGAGTATTTTTGGGGAGGATCAAGAGTGGTTTCTCCTCTAGGAGAAGTTAAGATAAAGTTGAGATTATTTTACGAGGATAGGGGAGTGTTTGAGATTACTGAAAACGAGATTATTAGGTCTAGATTCTTTAGTAGTTATAGAGACCACATTAGAGAATTTCATTCAATTCTAGATAAACTATAACTTTTAAATGCTTATTAGCTAATAAATAATTAGTATGATTTCTCAAAGATTTAACCTTAATGTCCTATTGTTAATTTTAATTATAATTTTATTGATCGTTGCAATATTTTACCCTATAGCCTTAATACCCGCCGCAATAGCTGGAGCTTTCATAGAAGGCTATCCTTTTGCAAGAATATTTATTCCAATACCATTATTAATTCTATTTTTATTAGGATTGCACAACGAATTCTATGCATTTGGAACTATTGCTGTATTATTATTACTAATACTCTTATTTTTCAGAAGTATTACTAGATATCTAAGCTTTAAATTTTAAATTTATAAACTCATTTTCATTCTTTTACATATGAACAGTTTAGAGAAATCCCTTATAATAATTAATCTTTTATTTTCCGTCACTTTGTCACAATTATTTGTAATTCCACTACTTGTTCTTATAGTGAAATTCTTTTTATCAACTGAAAAAAGAGATTAGAACAGTTGTTCTAAGGCTTAGGGTTTTATCACACTTTACAAAATTTAACATATGCTATTAAGAATAGATGAGGTCTTCCAAAATAAAGGATGGGATACGAGAAAAAAGATATTAGATGAATTGAGAAAAAAACCACAAAGTGCATATGAATTATCTAAAAGACTAGGATTTAATTATTCTACTATAAAATATCATATAGAAATATTAGAGAAATTTGGATTAATAACTAGAAGTAAAAACGGTACTAAATCAGTATATATTGTAACTAAAAACTATGAACTCCTTAAAAAATATATAGAGGAGGATAAGAGAAGTTAATAAGAAGCGAGTTGAACTTCGAATCCATACTTTTTATAGTACTATACATATTATTTTTGATAGTTGGAAAAATTAAATATGTAAAAATCGTAGAGAAGTTCGTAGATGCAATAGTGCTTTTATTAATATTCTCTATATCATACTGGGCTGGTGAGGAAATATTAGGCAAGGAAATCTATACCTTAATATTAAGTTCTATAATCCTCTCGATATTATCGATATTTATAACATATTTTTCTGGAATATTACTAGATTTTTATTATTCAATAAAAGATATAACTGAAAATAAAATAATTTTGAAAATAGAAAATAATAATAAGAGTATGATAAAGTATATGAGCCCGTTTGTCCTTGGATGGCTATTAGGAGCGTTAATCCACTTTAATACTCAATCTCTTGTAAATCTTATTGATTATGAGTTATACATTTTAGCCTCAATACTGGGATACATTATGGGTAAGGAATTTAACTTAGGGCTAATCCTAAATAGCAGCAGAAATGCTCTACTTTCGATATTAATAACTATTATAGGAGATATCATAGTTGCATTAATTATTTTCGTAACACATATAGCGAATTTACCAATAGCATTAGCAATAACTTTAGCAAGTGGATGGTATAGTTACGTAGGCCCTTTAGTTGCAGTTACTACTAATCCTTATTTAGGTACCCTAGCATTTTTAATAAATTTTTTGAGAGAGCAATTAACTTATGTCTTAATACCAGTATTGCTAAAGTTAAAATTTGAGCCAAGATCAGCAATTGCGGTAGGAGGTGCTACTGCAATGGATACTACACTTCCACTTTACGTTGAGACTTTAGGAAAGGAGTATGCTCTATCAGCTATGGTAAGTGGAGTAATATTAACGCTAGTAATACCAATTATTTTACCTCTAATTATCTAAATTTTACCTATTTTAATTAGTACAATTATTGCAATCACTATTGCAATTGCCAATATTATTAAAGGTAAATAACTAAATAATGTTACATTTTCACTGGAACTCTGATTATTAATTAAAATCACGTTTATGTCTACATTTTTACTCGTTCCATTGGCTTGATAAAGTATATTATTATGATAGATTAAGCTTATCTGTATTTCCTCACTATATATACTTATATATCCAACATATAGCGAAATATTTATGTTATTTTGCATTTTAGTCGAAATAAGAGTTAAATTATGAATTTTGCTACCATTTATCACAAAAATAGGTGGAAATAGTGTGTAATTATACGTTGTATAGACCTTATTGTACAATATACTGCCATTTGAATTTAAAATACTGAAATTATAAACTAATGGGGATAGTGAAATTATAGTGTAATTATATGTATAAAGATATAAAACATTATTATGAATTATTTCAACACTATAAGTGAGACTCTCGTGAGGTGATAAGGGAGCTATTAAAAATAGTAACAATAAAAATAGGGTGATGTGATAAACCATACATTAATAACTCTCTTTTAACTTTATAAAACCTATGAGTGATGAATGGATAAAAATCTTTGAATCGGATTTCTACGTGCGTGAGATGATAAAAGTATGGGATGAGGGAGAGAAATGGGCTAATTGGATTGATGAGGTTGTAAATAAATATAAACTAGATAAAAAGGTACTTGATGTTCCTTGTGGGATCGGTAGAGTATCTTACTTTTTAGCTAAAAAAGGTTATGATGTGACCGGTATTGATATTTCGGAGAAGATGATAAACATTGCTAAATCTAATATACAAAACGGTAAATTTATAGTAGGTGATATGAGAAGATTAAATGAAATAATAGGTAATGAAAAGTATGATTTAGTTATAAATATATATAATAGTTTAGGATATTATTCTGAAGAAGATGACTTAAAAATTCTTGAATCAATAAGATTAAGTACAAAAAAATTAGCTGTAATTAATCTAGATAATCGTGACTATATTATATATAATAAGCCTAGCGAATATTATACTTTCATTCCCCCGTATTTAGTATACTCTAAAGTCGAATTTGAACCAGAGACTTCCAGACTTAAAGTGTATAGGAAATATTATATGGATAATAAAGAAGTAGGTGAAATCAATTATTCACAGAGGCTATACAGTATTCATGAAGTTTTAACATTACTTAAAAAGGCTGGATTAAAGGCAATTGAGGTAGTTTCAGGTTACTCCTGGAAAAAGTTTAGCATAATGGATCCAGAAATGACAATAATAGCTACGCCAGCTTAGCTAAATATATTTCGTCTTTATTTCGAATGATTTTAACTTTAACTTCAAGACCTTCCTCTATATTATCAACGCCAACTAACGTGATAACCCTATTCTTTGCTGTAAGCAGAACCTCATTATACATCCAACCTTCTCCGATAACCTTTCCGATAACCTTCTCGCCTACTTCAATTACTGGACCTAATCTAACGTCGGGATATATCATAAAATCCTCTGGGGATAATCTAAGTTTCACGCCAGTAACTTTTTCTAAACTATTTATGAACTTATAAAACTTAGTCCAACTCACTTCCTTAACATCTGGTTTCCTACCCTTAGGGTGTTCAACGTACTTTTGTATGCCTAATTTAAACCCATGTTCCTTAGCGATTTTTATTATATCTATCATGTCTTTATCATTTATTCCAGGTAGCCATACTGGTGTTAATAAAATATCTATACCTTTCTCCTTAGCGTAAATTGCAGCATCGATCACTTTATTTACGTCGTAACCGTTATGCCCTGATAACCACTTAGCCTTCTCTATGTCTAGAGAATCTACTGATAGGTTTATCCTATCTAAGCCGGCATTTGCAAGTTTATTTATAACCGCTTTAGTAAGTGGAAGACCGTGTGTTTCTATTGCTATTTCAAATACTTTCTGATTGCTCTTTAACTCACTTATTATCTTATCAATATCTGGATGGAGAATCGGTTCTCCAACACCATCAATTAGAATTCCTACTTTGTGAATTTTTTTACTTATAACGTAGAAAGCCCAATTTAGTAAGTGGTCCTTATTAACTATGAACTCAACTCTTCTATGTTTAGATTTAGGACCTGCATCTACAGAACAGAAAATACAACTCATTGGACAATTACTAAAAGGTCTTATTTGTAGTAAATTTGTACCCCTATCGATTATTCCAAAAGCTATATGTCCTATTAATGGAATGGGCTCACTAACTCTTATTAATTTAGTCACTTCACTTTAAATAACATCCTAAGGTTTTCAACTTTTCCTTATTATAGCGACAAGAAAAGTTTACATTAAACTATTATTTTACCCCCGTTATCATTCCTACCCACTGATTCTGATCATACATTAGATACTGAACGTGAATGTATACCTTTTTTCTTCCAGTTTTTGTTTTTAATATTATAGGGTATATAAAGTAGTATATATCACCTTCAGTCTCTATTTCAGCCTTCTCGGAAAATTCTACCGAATATTTGTATTGGTTAGCTATTTCCTCGATCTTAACCGTTAACCTAGCTATTATATCTTTTATAGACTCTCCATAAATGGGTTCAAAACTTAATGCCTTTAATTCCTTTTTGAAAGCTGCTATACTTTCAGTATACCTTCTCTTTTTCTGTTGTTCTTTTCCTCTTGTAGTCACGTTTTAACATTATGTCAAAATAGTATATAAACCTAGAAGTAGTTAAGCGTCCTTACAATTAAATCGTAAATTTCCTTAACCTTTCTCTGATAATCGTTATTTATTATCCCTTGTCTGACGGCATTCTCTCCCTCCCTTTCAACAGTCTGAATTGTATAGGATAAAGTATTATTTATGAGTATTTGATCAAAATAGAATGTTTTAGATGAAGCCAAATAATATATATAAGGTAGAATATAATCCATAAATTCCGAAACTTTATCAGATAACTGAAAAGCCCTTATGGAATTCTCTCTCTTAACGTTCTTAGCCCAAGGGTACTTTGCCTTAATCTCCTCCATTAGCTTACTATCGTAAGCTATATCGCTTATAATTTCAATATCACTGACCCTAATCTCCTCCATTCTCTTACTAACTAAGTCATTTATAAATGGAGATACATCAGCTCTATATAAATCCAAATTAGAAAAAGTAGGATAATCAGATATTTGATTATTTAAAGAGTACTCTCTGATTTTATCATAAACCTCCTCTATATTTTTATTTAAAATATCGTATTTCATAGGGTTATTTGTAAGCTTTGCTGAAGAACCGTAAATCGCAATAACATCTAACCACACTAAAGCCTCAAATGCCTGATTTAATGATGGAGTTTTAACTAAAATTAGCCTTTTAGTTAAATATTTTTTAGGCCAATCCCTAAGCTTATTAAGCATAGGAGGCTTAGAATAGTATAAACTTTCAAAGTATCCCCCATTAAATAATCTGTAGATTTTTATAGCATCATCCCTATTAATACCTAACTTCTCAGCAAATGTAATAAAATTCATAAGGTAGATAAGTAAAATATAATAAAAAAGACTTACCTTTTATCAATATACCCCTTTTCAACTAACAGTTCAGCAGCTAGTATACCCCCTCCAGCAGCACCTCTAACTGTATTGTGAATAACGGACACAAATCTAATAGCCCTCCTATTTACTTGAGCTAATCTACCTACAACAACACTCATACCAGGTGGGTTTCCAGCCCATCTGTCAAAATAAACCTGAGGTCTAGCATCCTGATTAGTCACAATTATGGGTTTATCTGGTGCTGTAGGTAACTTTAACCTTTGAGGCTCGCCAGCAAATGTATCTAAACTCTCCCTAACTTTTTCAACATTCACATCCTCCTTAAAAGTAGCGTAAATAACCTCATAGTGACCATGAATAGTGGCTACTCTATGCGTTGTTGCAGCTAACGATAAATCTTCTGGATAAGATTCTGGAATATTTCTATTAGTCTCCTTCAATAATCTCGTTATCTCTTTTATTGTTTTATTATCATAAGCATCGCCTAAGGGAAGAACATTATCTACAACATCTAATGACGGAATACCAGGATATCCGGCTCCAGACAAGGATTGGATTGTAGTTATAAACACACTATCTAGCCTAAAATTGGCATAAATTGGTGCCAATGGTATAGCAGCACCTTGAGCTGTACATAAAGGAGTCGTGACTATAAATCCCTTCCAATCGCGCTTTTTCCTTTGTTCATCTATTAGTGATATAGTATGGGGATTTATTTCCGGAATTAATAATGGCACATCTGGGTCAAATCTATGATCTGGAGAGTTACTTATTACCGGAAATCCCTGCTTGGCGAACTCCTCTTCTACAGGACCTGCAGCACCTTGAGGTAACGGCGAGAACACTACATCAACATCATCCATTAGTTTAGGATCAGTGGGTTTAACTTCCATATCCGCAATCTCCTTAGGCACTTGCCCTATAGTTTGCCATCTAACTACCTCACCGTAAGGCTTACCTACAGATCCCTTACCAGCTAAGTATGATACTTTAATATAGGGGTGGTTTACTAGCATTCTAACGTATTCTATTCCGACTAGCCCAGTAGAACCTAAGATCGCCGCCTTTAGGTTTCTTCTCATGTTTATCATAATATACTATAGTTTGGGGGGATATAAACTTACTTTAAAAATATAAATGATAGAATTTTTGAGTCAACTATATATAAAAATATAATAGAAAATTAAGATATTAATTATAAATATTATTTTATATTATAGAAAATTTTATATAATTCATAACATTCCAATAAATACAACATAAATCTAGATTTTAACTAGATATAAATCCCTTAACAAACATTGTAAGGAATATCCTAACTAAATAACTTAATTATTATTAGACGTAATTGAATGATTCTCTCAGCATATCTAATTATTCATCATATTAACTCCTTAGATAATTTTATAATATCTTTAATTTATGTAAAGATACAATTTGTGTAATGTGGAAGTAACGATAAAAATCATATAAAAAATTATGAATGATAGAAATAGGAACGATTTTCCTAATGTATATAACATATCTATAATTATAAATAACTTTATAACTATCCAAAAATAAGGTCAAACATGAGGTAATGGAAATGCTTGAAAATCCTACTGATTTAATCATCTTGTTGGTAGTAATAGCCGTACTCTTCTTCGGCTCATCTAAAATCCCGGAACTTTTCAGATCATTAGGAAGGGCCATGGGTGAATTTAAGAAAGGACAAATAGAGGCAGAGATGGAAATTCAGCAAATGATGGTACAAAATAACATTAGCAAAAGAGATAATGTGGAAGATCTAGAAAGAAAAATAGCAGAACTACAAAAACAATTAGAGGAACTAAAGCAGAGTAAGAAATAGTAGAGGGCTTAATAATTGATAGAGAAATCCAGAGAAAAGGCTAAAGAAGAATTTTTTCAAGAAAAACCACTACTAGAACATATAAGAGAGTTAGCAATCAGACTTAGGAGAATTATCATAGCATTAGCTATCTCATTTTTATTTTACTTTATGATAGGCTATGAGTGGATAAAGATTAATTTAAACATTAAATTACTTGGTGCATCTATTGGTATTTCCAGAGTTCCAGTACCTTATCCCTCATTTTACGACAGTATAGCGGTTAAAGTAACTAGATTTATGATATATCATGAAATACCAAAAGGAGTTAAAATAATAATCATTAATTTATTCGACCCACTATTCGCATCACTATACGTTTCATTATATTTAGCAATACTAACTACACTCCCTATAATTATCAGGGAAACATGGGCCTTCTTATCTCCTGGATTATATGAGAGTGAGAAAAAAATATTTAAATTAACAATAATTCCTGCATTCCTACTTTTTATAGCAGGATCCTCTTTCGCTTTCTTCCTATTAATTCCGCTAATGTTTGATCTAATATTATTGTATACATATTCCTTAGGACCTTCAGTAGAACCTACTATTAGCCTGAACTCATTTATCTCAACAGTCTTTCTCTTAATGGCTTCATTAGGATTAGCATTTGAAATGCCCTTAATAATGGTAGGCTTAACTTATTTAGGCATAGTTAAAGCAAGCACATGGAGAAATTATTGGAGATGGGGAGTACTAATCTCTTTTATTATCGCATGGATAATATCCCCTGGAACTACTGGTGGTGTTATGGAGACTATTATAGGGTTGTCATTGTCAAGTTTATATTTTGTAGGTATGGGAGTATCTTATATAATAGAGAAAAAACATAATTAATCCTTCAATAAATCTAAACGTATATTTTTACTTGAATTTATACTACTTATATATTTAATCTTAATATTTAGAGTAGACAAAGAATATAACATATGGAAACCTTAAGAAGCATATTTGACGTAGACTTTAATAAATATTGGAGCGAGGCAGAAAAGATAAACAATAGAGTTAAAAAAATTCTAGGTTCTAGCTTTTCATATGCTTTAAGTGAAAATAAAAGAGCTGTCCTATACTCTGTTGTAAAATACTTTAACCCAGATGTAGTAATAGAAACGGGAGTAGGACCTGGTGTTTCATCAACTTTTATACTTTACGCACTTAATAAAGGTGTATTATATTCTATTGATGTTAGGGAAACACTAGAGAATGGAAGACCAGTTGGTTTTCTAGTTCCTCATGAGTTACGTAATAAATGGAAACTTTACATTGGTAAAAGTAGAGAGGTACTGCCAAGCATATTAAGATATGTTAATAAAATTGATATATTTCTTCATGATAGTGAGCACACTTACGAAAACGTTATGTTTGAGCTTAATACAGTATGGAACCATTTAAGAGATGGAGGAATAATTTTTATAGATAATTTTGAATGGACAGAAGCACCTTATCATTTTGCAAGAGAAAAAAATGTAAATTTATATAGGTTAGTAGATGAAGCCGGTGGCCTAGCAATGATTATTAAAAAATAGAAAATATTTACAAAATATTATATTCTTTTGATTATAATATAATATTAGATTTTTACTATAAAAATATAGATATGAATTCGATTTATAACACTAATTTTATATTTAAATATAATCAAAATAAGAAGATTAATTATTTGTATTATTAATTTTTTAATTAAACTATAGGTAACTTCTAACTGTTTACTGTTTTAGGATATAAGTTATTTAAATTGTCATTTATAGCTATAGCCGCAGTGTGGTCAACAATTTCATTTATTTGAAACTTATTCAAAATTACCTTAAAGTCCCCCTTTTGGACACTTTAATTTTACAATAAAAATTTTAATGAAAATTAAAATTATTACTACCTGCTTTATTAACGAATTAATCTTGTAACGAATCGAAATTGAATTTACACTTTATATAATTTATACCGAATTAACAAAATTGTTGTCCACACTCACACTGTTTAAAGTAAAGAATAAAATATAAAGAGATCAAAATTAGATAATTTTAATCTTAGTTACAATTCTTAGAAAATACTAATTTGCCGGTAGAAATATCCGTAAAATGCTTTTGATTTGCTAACTAATCTTTACCACTTAATCTGCATCTCTAATTATCTTAAATTATATTTATTATTAAATTAATTTTTGGAAATATTTTCAATATATTTTGGATTTATTAAATAAATGTAAACCTATTTGATAAATAAGAGTTATGTGAAAAACTTACGAAGTATAACAGAGTTATAGACAAAGTCATTTTACTCTCACTGCATCTCTGAGGAAGAACTTATATAGCGGTAATTCTTTCTCATCTTCATAAATTACTTTAACGTCAAACAGATATGATGCCTTCTCCCCTAATTTGCTCTCGACCTCATCGAAGAAGCCTATTAACGCCTTATTCTTATCCTCACCGCGTTTGACAACTAAGATTAAGTCAATATCACTCGCCCCAGTTATTTTGCCACTTACTACAGAGCCGAACACATATACTTCTTTAAATCTTTCAAGGTTAAGCTTTCTAAGTGCTTCCCTCCAGTTTCGTAAGAACTTTATCTTCTCTATAGGTTCCATAATGATTCTACAAGTTTTAGTATTTCCCGTGCAGTAATTAAAGCTATTTCAGCCTCATCCCTAGACACTGGAGGTAAACCGTACTGTGACTTTCCTCTTACATTCTCTAGAATAATGAGCTTTTCTCTATTCTTCTTCGTAAAGTCACTTATCCTTTGATCTCCAAGTTTCGCGTATATTAACGAAAGTAACTCTCTAATCCCGTGAGTTCGGGGAGGTTCTATTCCTAACTTGAAAAGTAATCCTTTTAAGGAGAGTTGGGCTGAAACTTCACTGTTTAACGCCGAGGCCTCATAAAAGCTGTGCTCAAATGAAAGTTCGGAAGCTTTTAAATAGTCCTTTGCCCTCCTCAAAAATTCCTCAGCAATATTGTATGACACGGTTAGTAGTAATGTGATATAAATATTAAGCTTATTTTCAAATGAATGTTTAATATAATGTTTACCCATGGCTTAGCTTATGCTTGTGGACTAGTTGAAATTTCTTAGGTCTTAAACTAGAGAGGTAAAAATAAATTCTAAATCTTATGTTGAGTTAAAAGTTATCTGTATGCTCCTATTGAGAAAAACTGAAGAACTCCACAAAGCAGGTAAACCTGCTATCTGTAAAATGCTTTTGATTCGCTAACTGACTGTGGACAACAATTTCATTCATTTGAAATTTGGTTAAAATTTCCTTAAAGTTGTATCATTTAAACTCTCTGATTTATAATAAAATTTTTGGATATGGTTAAAATTACAATAATATATTTTATTAACTGATAAATCTTGTGGTGAATTGAAAATAAAATTATACTTTATATAATTTATACCGAATTAACAAAATTGTTGTCCACACTCAAATCCTTTTTAGTAAAGATTATATACTATATCTAGGATTTGATGAAAAATTTGATGATAACGTAAGACTTTAATTAACAAATTTTTAATTGTAATATTTATTCCTATATTATAATTATAAAATCAATTATGTAATTAAACATCGTCTCTAATCCTCTCATTTAACTAATGCCATCTATATAATTAATTTAAATATTATCTTAATATAGATAAAATGCTATATATAATTCTCTTCTTTTATAGAAT
>Ga0208662_100112_pt1 | contig 37535 bp, 52 predicted proteins | sample OSPB_host_MetaG_FD_187136 | JGI IMG/M metagenome (GOLD analysis project Ga0208662, IMG submission 187136) | Hot spring microbial mat communities from Yellowstone National Park, Wyoming, USA - OSPB_host_MetaG (SPAdes) (version 2) | ecosystem: Environmental > Aquatic > Thermal springs > Hot... | reverse complement strand
TCATACCCTTTCGACGTTTACTACGATGAAGACGACATAGTACTTTACACGAAAATGAACGACGCGTTACCACCGGAAGTGAAACAACGTGTGAAGAGCATACTGAGCAGGCTAAAGTGCATTAAGATGATGAAGGGAAAGAACAGTAACATATACCTACTCACGGTAAACGGTGATGAGGAATGTCAGCCGGAGTAAACGGTATTGAGTTAACTCCGTTAAGGACTTACAGAGAGTTTGCGACTCATCTTCTCAACAAAATTGTTCACGAAATAAACAACTACAGCATAGCCTTCCCTCAACGTAAAGCCTCATTCCTTGTCGTTGTGAGTGCAACCAAGTCACTCTTAATGCACATGGACAAGACCGACTACATTACAAAGAAGACGGGGAAGGGTATAAACGAAATAATGAGAGAACTTGAAAGGAAGGAAGGAGAAGGTATCGACGATTATATGGAGAGGACGTTAAAACTGTTGGTTGAAATATTAAGCGAGATCGCAGTTAGCGAAAGTGTTATCTATCCCAATGTAGGGGTGAACATATGGTGATACTCGAGTTTATCTCCGCAATGTTGCTGATAGTATACGTTATAACAGAGAAACGATACCTGCCTATCGTGTACTTCGAAATACTTTTCGCGTTATTAGGTATAGCTCTAGCAGTGCTTTCCTACCTTTACGACTCTATAGCGTCTCTTGCGGTAAGTAGCATAGTCTCTCTTCTTGCGTTGATAAGGATAGTAAGAGTAACGAAACTAGTTAAACCGCGTCCTGAGAATAAAGGTAGTTAGGACGGTGATTAAGAATGCAGGAGAAGATAAACAGAATACTTGAACGCCTACTTGTTGATGAAATGAAGGAAGAATGCATAGACTATGTTAACGAAGAAGAGGTAAACAACATTGTAATGTTTCTTGAGACGGGCGAAAGAAGGAGAAGTAAACTCGTAGAATGTCTGGGTGGTTACGATGAGGTTAGAAGACTATCACAGCTATTATAACGTTTTACTACCTATTTACCAGAAAATTATGGTACCGCAAACCAGGGGGGAGGGGTGGAACGTCCTATCACAGTTGGCTAACGATTTCCATTACAACCCCCTCGTCTGGTTCATAAGTAACGCTGTCAAACAGAAGGACTACTACACGCACGACGAGGTGATTGTCTACGGGGAGCCGGGGAGCGGTAAGACTAGTTACGTGATTCAATCGATGCTTTACGTATATGAGGACGTGAAGGAAGTCAGGAGAAGAGTGGTGTTTGACGTTGATGACCTAAAACAGCTACTGGAGAACATTAGGGACGGGCAACGGTATGACGTTGTACTCTTCGACGACCCTTCTGCAGTGGGACTATCATCGACTTGGAACATGAGGAGTGCTAAGGAGAAGAGGAAGATGCTTGAACTCTTTGACGCCTTCGTGTATGTTAAGGACTTCATATCGTTAATCATTTTCACCGTCCCAAGACTCATAGGTGTCGCAAAGTTCTTCCGTGACATTGCGACCTGGAGAGTGCAAGTGAAAAAGGAAGGAAAAGTGATCTTCACGAGGAGGGAAGTAGCGTCAACCCGTTCCGGAACATTGAAGGAGATCGACACTCCGGTGATGTTTTACTTTATCAAGAACCTGAGGATGCCCGACGAAATATGGAAGGAAATGATGGAGAAGAGGAGGAAAGTTATCGAAGAAAGGATACAGAGGTTTAGCTTAGAAGGTGATCAGGATGATGTTTAAGGACGTAGTTGAAAAAGTGTTGAAAGGGGAGTTTGCTTATAAAAACGGTCAGCCTCAGAAGGTTACGATCTCACGATTAATTGCGGAAAGGGAGGGAAAAGAGTACGTCCCACCGGTTGTTGATGTCCTGCCGAAGTCGTTTATTAACGCCTTTATCGTTTCGGAAGACGCGAAAACGGAACCGTTGAAGAGGTGGACAAATAACGTAATGGCACCAATCGAAAAACCGTATGTGGTGAAGAATATCAACGCACTGTATTTGGGTAACTGGTATATTTACCTTGAGGAGGGGATAAACGTCGGTTATATATACGCCGGGATAACGTTCGGGAATGTCCCCGTTTTACCCTCTTTCTTTAAAGATGATTTCGGAGAATGTGCTGTATATTATAAAGCTGAGTTAATATATCCGCATTACCGTTTCTCCCTTGCAGATTTGTATAAGACACTAAACGTTGTTTTCAAGAACGAGAGGTTATACTTTACAAAAATTAACTGTATCCTTGAGTCCGCTACGTTCTCCCTTTGATTAATATCCTTTGCTGATGTGCACGGGACGCCTTATTGAAATAACCCCTTGCTGGTGTGCAATATTACTTTTATCAAATTAACAATTTTGCTGATGTGTAATAGCTAAATTATGGAATCGCTTTATTGCTAGTGTGCATTTTAAATTTTATTGAACTTTTTTCTTGCTTATGTGCAATAGAGCGATTATTAGATCACCACTTTTGCTACTGTGCAGATCTTGCTAGTGTGCAAGATTAGACTTATTGATTCTTGCTCTTGCTTGTGTGCAGTGCGGAGTTTATTGAATATTTTTCTTGCTAGTGTGCAGAATATACATTATTGATCATTTTTGTTGCTTATGTGCAGTCTACATATTATTAAGAGGTTTTCTTGCTTATGTGCAAGATTTCAATTATTAAATGCCTTGTTTGCTTGTGTGCATCCAACTTTTTATTGACGATATTTGTTGCTTATATGCAAGAGTTACTTTATTGAGTTAGTTTCTTGCTTATGTGCATTTCGATTATTAGTGAGTAAAAGGCTTGCTTCTGTGCAACAGTGAGTTTGTTGAGTCCTTCTATATTTATGTGCATGTTGCCCCTTATTGAGTAATGATCTTGCTGTTGTGCAGATTTGTATTTATTGACATCCTTATTTGCTGATGTGCATGCTGTCCATTATTAAGTAAGGACTTTGCTACCGTGCATATTATACATTATCTAAATCTAAAGGTACTCCCTTGCTGGTGTGCAAAGGTGAAATTATTGAGAAATTCCTTTGTTTTACTTATTGGATTATTTTCTTCTTCTTAAGCCATGTTATCACCTCGTCCCTGTTAATTCCTAACTCTTTAATTACTTTTTCGAATTTCGCTTTATAGCTTGTCGACTTGACGTCAACATAATAGTCTGTTAACGGTACTTCGATGAAGTCTTCATGTTTTCTCAATACTTCGTACTCTTTTCCAAGAACTCTTTTATAAGTCTCAGATAACGGTACTCCCTCCCTATAATGTAATGATACTGCAAAGTGATTAGATATTAGCACAGATATTGTCTTCCTTTCGGCAGTCATCTGAACCCTACGCTTTGGCCAATCAGGATGTTTTTCTGCAACCTCTTCCTTGAATGACTTCGTAAGTTTAGCATAAACACCATTTGCTAATATTAAGCTATTTGCTAGTATTCCGAGCAGAAACGTTTTAACTTCTCTGTTAAATGGTACATTTTTTGCTGCAGTACCTATAAGCTTTGTACCGTCTATTGGACACTTCCAACCCTCCTCAGATGGAACTGCAGGTCGTCCATTTGATGATTTTCTTGCATACTGCCAGTATCCGCACTTAGGGCATTGAAACATCACTGCTAATCCTGAGTAACTCCTGAACCTATTAACGTCATACCCGAATTGTGGTGGAAACGCTAAAGCTATTAACCTTGCACCGTTTGCAGGACCTATCCCCTTGATGAAAGCTAGGTGATATTCGAACTCCGGAAACTTCGTAACCTCATTAGCGATAAGCCCCTCTACTAATTCTTGCTGATTTAGTAGGTCATAGAAACGTTGTATAAGCTCCGGTGACGGTTCTTCTTCTACAATCTCTACCGGACTACCGCAGATAGGACATTTTTCCCTTTTCTCATCTTCTTTTAACAATACAGCGTGCTTGTTACTGCAAATACTGTACCTTTTCTTAAATGTCCAACCGTTTCCGTTTTTCTTTGCACCTATTCTGTTCCCCAGAGATACTCTAAGCTTTATTATATCGTCTCTGTACCTCACTAAGTCTTTTAATAACATTAATTCTTTTTCACTCATTTTTCTCACCACCTCTAAACGTTATGATTTTTTTCTCTATGTCTAGATACGGGTCTAGATCTTTTAAAAAAATAGCTACCTTTGCGGGCACAGATATGTAAAAAACTTGGACTTCTTTCCCATTAGACTTCCGAATGGTTTTGACGTTCCACTTTAATTTGAGTTCCATAATATATCATTCAAACACTTGCTTAAAAAGTTTTCTTACCTGTTTGCCAATCGTAATAACAACTTGTGTAACAACAATACTACTAACAACGATAACATTGAAGCAAATAAAAACGACGTAACGTAATACATCGTAACGTCGTTCTCAGAAGGTACAACGACTACGTCATAAAAACCTGGCTGTATAGTTGTAGAGTTCGTGTACACGGTCCCGTTTACTTCTAACACTCCTCCTCCGTTTATACTCAACGTTGAATATGGACCTGAAGGGTAATAATAGTATTGTCCTGAAGGCGTAAAGTTGTATACGCCGGGTTGGAAGTACATGTTGAAAGTGTAATAAGTCCTAGTGACAAGTGTAGTCAGAGCTGAGGATATGGCTAGCGTTGAAAAGACGAAGACCAACGCGTAAAATACGACCTCCTTCATTTTACCACCGCAAAGGTGAAGGAGGAGGACTCTATATTTTCACCTAGAATTATGATATCCCTTTCCTCCCCGGGAGCATATATCCTTATCACGTTTTCATCAAAGACTACCTTTTTGACCTCCCTCGACGGAGGGAAGGGCAAAGCGTAAAAGAACGGCATAGTCCCAGCATTCACCAGTAATAACGCGTATAAATAGTCTTCGTACGGAGTCCTATTGTCTCGGTGGAGGAGCATTGAAAGGTCGTTATTGCTATCGAAGTAGTCGGGGATTTTGATTTTGATCTTCGGCACTTCGATGTCCTTCTTCTTTTTAATGTCTTGTAAGTAAACGAACGGCCTTGTTGTCTCTTCAACGACATACGCGTATTTGAAGTATTCATCTTCAATTTCGACAACGTTATCGGTAACCCTTGAGGACAATGGGGTGGAGAATGTTGCCCTAAAACGGAATGACGGGGAATCGTAAAACTCCCGGATCGCAGACAAAGCGAAAAACGTATCAATTGGTCTGTACTCAGTCTTTTTCAGTAGTTTGAGGTAATCTGAGACCGTATTTACTTTTACATTATACATAACTTCCAGGTAGGACAGAATAGTACCCATAAAGTTAGGACAGATTCTAATAAGAAAAACCTAGAGCTGACTTTTCCGTTTGTCCCTACACTTTCATTTCAATCATTTTATCTTCATTCATGATCGAGTGTAGGGACTTAGCCCTCAACCACAAGTGGGTCAGTTTTATCACTTAATATATTTTAATATATCACGCTCATCATGCAGCAGCACTACCTGTGTGTGTGGGTTTTGAGATGATATAACGCGTGCGGAAACTTTGCATGCATCATTCTCTTCATAAAGACCATTATTAAAACGTTCTGTTGGTATAATAAGTGAAACCATGACACCGTTGTGTCAAATGGTAAATATAATAGGATTTCACTATGAAGAATTTTATGACTAGCAACCGCCCGTAATATGAAGGGTTTTTTGTTTGAGAAAGGAGGGTTACAGTAAGACCTATCGGGCCATAACTTAACTGCAGCATTGAACTTATTCCTATCAAGACAAACGTCTGTGAACTTCAGCTGCTGCGTTATAATATCATATAATATCTTAGGTGTAGGCTTAGTGTCATGAACCCCTTTCGGTGGAAATTTAATTGTCATGGGGTTACCTCAGTACCTCTTGTTTTCAAATCTTCTTTTACTGTTTTTCTAAAAATAGCTAACATATATGTTTCATAATATCTAAAAATATTTAAATAATCTAATGGTAATAACGGCGTTATATATGCTATTAATTCATAATCGTTTAGCTCTAGAACTTCTTCACCATATCGTTTTGCAAATTCATGAGCTATTTCGATTATTTTTTGTTCAACTTCTTGTCTTGTCATTTTATATAATCACCTCAAGTTTTCCAGTCAGGGTTGGCTCTCCTAACTCATGACCGCACCGTGGGCATTTTCTGCCGAACATTGATTTTATTTCTGAGGGAGCTCTGACTCCATAATAGTCCTGCCCTACTTTTTCAAATTTGTATAACTCATACCCGCAGCTTTTACATATGTACCTTATAGGCCCTAAAACCTCTACTATTTCCTTATATCTGTGCCTTATAATTGTCTCAGAAATATTGAGTGCTTTTGCCACTTCTTTTTGTGATTTCCTATTGTCCATTAGTATAGCCACCACATACACTGCAGCTGCGCTCAACGTTAAGTAATTCTTGCCGCTGATTAGCCCATTCTTATACATGTAGTCTATTAACTCCGCAGCCTTTGTCCCTATAATCGGCGGTAGGTTCAATTTATCAACTATTTTAGGGATGTATTTGGTCGGTATTATTGTCGGCCTGAATTCTGGGATAACTGTTTTTATCCTCTTCGTGGCCTGCCAGACCTCACTTACAGAAACACCGAATTTTACCTTAAATTCCTGCAAAGATATAGGCACGTTATTCATTTGGCACGAATAGTATAATACTGCGGCAATTAGCGCATTTAAACTTATTCTCCTTTCTAACCCGTTCTCAATTAGTCTTCTTAGTATAAATGCAGCAGTTTCTTTCATATGTTTTGGTAGATCTAGTTTTGATGCTTCTCTGTTAAGCCTTGAAAGGTATGTCACTAATTTTTTCTCCCTAGTAGATGAGATCCTACTCCAGTTATTCAACCTCTGCATTTTCATCAGCTTTATCCTATCTTTTACCTTCCCATATCTTCCTATCGTGGTCGAAAGTCCTTCATCGTGGATTTTTAAGGTCAGTGGGGATCCAGTCCTTTCACGCTCTAAGACGTCTTCATGATTATATACTCTCCATTCTGGTCCTAGGTCTACAACTCTGTCTTCTACCACTTCCCCTGTTTCTGTGTCGACATATTCTCCTCTTTCAGGGTCAAAGATTATCATGGTCTCATCTCTCTCCGTATTTCTCCTTTAGTTTCTTTAACACCGACTCTAGGTGTTTAGTTTGAACGTTATAGTCCTTGATTTGTATCGCGATCTCAAGTGCTCTCATCAGTGTGTTAACTTGCTTCCTTAGCTTTGCGTTTTCCTCCTCAAGCTTCTGGACTCTGTTCTCCAGTCTCGCTATAGTGTCTATAGCTTTGGCATATTGATACTCTAACTCTTCGTTTCTCCTTATTATTTCATTGCTCATCATTGACCTACCTCGAATAAGTGTTTGTACTTCTTTAGTTCCTTTATTGAGACTTTCTTGTCCACCGCTGTAGCGTTCTTATGTAATAGATAACACAATGCTTTATGTTTTTCGATTCCTTCAGTACTCAGAAGACAATGAGACTCCAGCCCGGGTAAATTCTTCGCTATAAAGTCACAAGCGGGACATTGTATATTTTCTCTGTGTTTCTTTCTGATGTGTAACTTTAGATATCCCAGACTTTTTGCGGTAAAGGTGCAGAAAGGGCACTTGAACAACGAATGTCACCTCAGTACAGCCTGAACTTTTCAACTCTTATTTGAGTGTTAGTCTTCTTTTCTTCATCTCTCAGTAAGTGCTCTATTGCCTTTCTGACAGCCTCAGATCTATTCATCTTGTTTCGGATGGCATAAGCGTCTAACTGCTCAAGCAAATCAGCAGAAATCTTTAGTGTAACAACACGGTCCATCCTGCGATACATCATCACTCACCTAGTGTCCCAATCAACAATGCTATCAATTTCAAAATCTCTTCTTTAGCTCCTTCCTTCAACTTCTTATTTTGTGTCAGTCTATATACCTTGTGTAACTCTGCAATTTTCTTCAAGATATTGTTTACAGTGAGGAGATCTGAAAGCACTTGTTCATGCCTTATCTCGCCCAACTCTTCGTCGTCAATGACAATCCGCACTTTTCTGTATTCATTGACATTGCCAATTATACTTCCATTAGTTACCCTGACAATTTGAACGTTGAAATTCACGTTGACTTCTTTTTCTAATGTTTCCTTTTTGTCGGTCATCACTTTCACTCACCTCCTTAGACCGTATCTCCTGCCTCAAGCTTGAAGATTAACTTCGCTATCTCCACCATGATATCCTCCACTATACCTTTCTGTACATTTTCGTCGTGAATATACCTTAACACTTGTATCTTCTTTCTCAAAATTCTCAGTATCTCATCATATTCGGCGTTAGAGATATACCATTCATTTCCGTTGATTGAAGCTTTAACCGACGTTTCCCATTTTCTCAGAAACTCGTCATAACTTCGTATCTCATAAATTTCAAATACCTTCTTCACAGAAAAAACAACTTGTGGTTGACTTTCCGGGTTTGTTTGGGGCTCCGTCATCCTTATCCCCTATGTATACTATACGCTTATTGTAATATATAAAGCTTATGGTTTATGTTTACCATGCGTATTATGTATGTCTAGTTTACTCACATGAGGTGAAACACCGAACGGTATAAACGAAGTAAGACGGTAAGGTGATATAGACCGTAGCTCCGTCCAAACGAACACTCCATCCCTGAATTCCGTATCTATATAGCACTCCGCTAACCTCATACAGACTAACAAGTCTCTAAGGACTTCTTTGACACCTTTCTCGTCATTGACAATGTAAATGTTGAGCGTTATCATGTTGGACTCTATGTTAAGATACTTAATGGGAACATGGACGTGAGGCTTCTTAGACCTTACCGGGCTGTAAACTGTGTAAGCTCCTAACGAATTTTCTAAGATCAGTAATGTCCCGGAAGCTGTCTGTATAACTCCTACGACTTCGGTATCGCCCATAACCTCTACTTTGACACCATGAGTTGTTATCACTTTCTGAATACACCACCACCTCCGTCTTTATAACCTAACACGGGTAGACACTCCTCTACCTTATTCACAACGTTAGTTTCTCCTCTGAAGAGCTTCATTAACTGTTCTTCACTGACTTCATTTCTCGCGTAAAGTTGATACGATATCGCACCTAGGGAAAAGCCCAGGCATTCTTCGAACTTCTCTATGACCGGTTCACCGCTCTTTTCCTCCTCTTTTTTGGTCTCTTCTTTCGCTTCTTCTAGCATTATCAACAATTTGATGCCGTCTTCCGTTATTGACCAGAGATACACAGTACTCGGTTTCTCGAACTCAACGAGACCGCGACCGGCTAACCCCATTAACAGCTCTTTAGCAGTTGAAGTGTCAAGACCGTTATCGGATGCGATTTGTGAAGTCTTCAGTTTCTCCTGCCTGTTCTCGTGGAGGTACTTCAATAACTTTATCTCGACTTCCGAAACTCCGAATGACGCGATTACGAACTTCCTCAGTAAGTATTTTTTGAACAAGTCTAACGTTTCCTCGTCGACTTTGTCCTTGTTTAGTAACATCGCTAAAATTTGTAAGGCAAATGAAGCAAAGTCCGTTATCCTTAATGACACAGTCCTTGAGAAAGGTAGAGAGGATACTAACGTGTCAAATATATTTTTAGGCACATAGGCAAACTTAGGAGTGTAGGTCATCCACGCTAACAACGCTAACTTTGTAGTGTCGCCGTAGTTAAACTCACCTTCGTTCCTGTTAGTGTTCTCGTATATCTTTTCTGTTATTTTCTCTACATCTTTCTTCTCCCTTATTATTGCTACTGGGACAAAACGCGAAAGGATTTGTGTCTTCTGGCTACTATCGGCTTCCTCTAAGTTCACGACCGACGTTATGACGGACGGTGCATATTCAAGGAAGATCTCCACAGGTTCTCCGTCTACAACTGTGAGTGACCCTCCGCGTCCCGAAGTCATCAGCATGCTCAGTAACTTCAACGCCCTCAAGTTAGTAATCTCCTGCAGGTAAAGCAACTTCCACCTCAAATAGTCTGACCCCTTCTTCCCCAAGTAGATGATACTCTTCGGTGTCACGTCCTCAACGTTGTAGTAATAACCCTCCGGTATCATGGACACGACACTCTCGATCGCATGAGACTTACCGGAACCCGCATCGCCTAACACTAGGATCCCGATCCTTTTCCTTTTTGTCGTGAATAACATCTTGAACGCCATTAAAGCAAGTATTTTAACGTCTTCGTCACCAACGTGGTACTCTTCGCTCTTTTCGATGAAGTACCAAATCCCTTTCTTTTTGACTTCTTTCCATACCTCGGGGTATGCCTTAGCAAAGTACTCGTGAACCTTCGCTCTCTTCTCGTTTTTTGACTTAAGTGACTGTAACCTTGACTCTATCGATTCAAGGATTTCCTTTGTCGACGGGTGGTAGCCGGTCATCCTCGCTATCTTTTTCACTGCACCCTTTAGTGGTTCTTCACCGCAAATATACCCATTCCTCGTGGGTTTGCATTCCACCGTTATGTCATTATACCTGATTTGAAAATAGTAAGCTGTTGAAATAACGACATCCTCTCCGTCAAATTTCAATTCTTCTCCAAACGCTGAGAAATCTACAATTATTTTATGTCTGCTTGAACCACTTATTTCTAAATGTTTCGGGTCTTCGACAAATTTACTTGAATGTGTTTTTTCAACTGACTTTTCCGATGTTCCCGACGCAGCTTTACTAAATTCAATTTTTCTATCTGCGTCGGAATTAGTATTTTTTAAATTTGCGTCGGGATTTATTATTTCCGACGCAGCTTTACGGGTATTACTAGTATTTTTTACATGTGCGTCGGAATTAGTAATTTTGCTACTTGCGTCGGAATTAGTAATTTTCTCATTTTCAATTTTTATTTTGGCGTCGGGAACATCGGATTTGCCACTTTGCTTTAACCATTCATGTTTCTCGCCTGCCGTATCTGCCGAGTTACTACTCACAATTTCAAACGCTTCAGGTTTCAAAATTACTATATCTCCGTCTTTTTCAGTAATTATTCCTTGCTCTAACAATTTTTGTTTTAAAGACGGGTTGGCGGAAATTAATTGTTTAATAACCCTCACGATGTCAGTCGTTTAGCTCACCTCTATTCCTAGTTTTTCGGCAATGTCACGATACGTAAACCTTTTGTCGATAAGCCATATGTCAGCTTCGTCTTGCGGTCCCCTAGTCGCTCTGCCCATTGTCTGTCTAACCTTTATGATAGCCTTCTCCTTCAAAACGAACCACCTGAAGGCTTCTTTAGCCTTGTCATTAAGTCCTTTCTTCTCAGCAAGGTAGTCAATGACACTGTTCAAGTACTTGTCCTTGTACTCCGGGTAAGGGAACCCAACGATAAATACGGCTTTAATCCTTGACTTTCCGTCCTTCGTCAGTTCTATACCTTCCGTTAGTCTCCCCCCCTCGTACGCAAGGATAACGGCACCGTCCGGCAACTTCTGTAACTCCTCAAAGTCTATTTTCCCTTCCCTCTCCAGAAAGTCGGCGTGTAAGAAAAGAGATAGGTCGGCCATCATCTGCTTCGAAGTTGTCGCCACTAGGTTTATCCCGTCCTTCCTTAAGTTCTCCTTGATGAACTCCGTTACTTCTTTGTAAGTCTCTCCGTCTCTGTTCTTATACGTTAAGTCGGCGTCAACGACTGAAATGTTCATGTGATAAAAGTCCTTGACCTCGTTGTAGTAGTCCTTCCAAACGTCGATATATTCAAACTTTTCAAGTCCCCAGACTTCCTTAAGATACTTCTCACTCGGCATTGTACCGGACATCAGCACATATCGTTCAGTGTTTAGTCTGCTCAGCAAGACGGAAGGGTCTCTTGCAATTACACGGTAGTACTTGTCCGTCTTCTCTTTGTAGAAGGAGTCGTCGGCACTTAGCACAAATTTGCACTTCTTGGCTACTTTCTCCCCTTCACCTTCGAACTGGAGAAGTAGTTCTTCGATTGTTATTTCGTTTCCTTGAATGTCCTTAACTTTTGCGTCAAGGCTCTCCGTCTCGATAAAGCGTTTAAACGCTAATTCCAATATTTCTTTCTCTTTCTTCGAGTGAGTAAGGCTTACGAAGTCATAAACGCTTACCGTTTGTCTCATTAACTCTTGCAGTTCCAGGTTATGGGCTTCATCAAAGATTAACAGTTCTCCTTTCGGTACTATGATCCTCAGAAAGTAGTAAATGTAGGAAAATATGCAGAAGTCTGCAGGTATTGACAACATGTCCCGATATGCACAAACGCCCTTCTTTTTCGTTTCAACTGCGAACTTCAGGATTCCTACTTTTTGCAATTGTTCGACGTACTTCTCAGGAATACCGTAGCTTATGCATTCACCGAAATCGTTAAGCTCGTGACATTCCTCAATTCTAGGAATCGTGCATCTACTGCAACTTATCGTTGAATATTTCCTCGTCCAACGGTGTTGATGGTCGCTTTCTTTTTCCGCCTCACTTTTTGACAGTCCGCAGATTTCACATATCTCGTAATACTCTCTTGATGTGTGTTTACAAAATAGTGATTTAGCCATCAATCCCGTAAACTTTAAATCCACCTTTCTGGCATTATCTTCCCATGGGGTATACTGCGACCGTGTCCTGACGAATACGTCAAAATAACTGAAGCCGTGTTCTTCACTGTACCTTCTCCCTATTTCCAACCCCATTAACGTCTTCCCCGTCCCCGTTGGTGAGTTAATCACAACTCCTTCGCCATTCTCTAGTGCGTTTAATGCCCTTTGCACAACACTCTCTTGATATTGCCTTAGTCGTATTCTCTGCATAGAGAACACCGGAAGAAAAAAATTATTGGTTATGAATTACCGTTACTCTCTTCTTCACCCTCGGTCTCCACGCTGTATATTGCTCTAATGTAGTAACTGTACTTTGAATTTGACAGTTTTACTGAATACTCGAATGCGTACGGCGTGTCAAGTTGTATAATTCCTTGATCAAGTTTCTCCTTCAGGAAGTCATAGTTTGACTGCCTTTGCAGGTCCAATATTATCTCTTCATTTATCGCATCTAGGACTTTCGGAACTTCCACAACACCTATACCCGGTACTTTTACCTTCTCTTTTTCTTTCACCGATGCTAGTTTACCTTCCAACACTTCTACGATAGCCTTGTAATCCGTCACTTTTACTTTCTGCCCTTTTCTTTTTTCGTCGTTTTGTATTGTTACTTCTTTCTCCTTAGGGTCTAACAGCCTCTTTATCTTCATTATCACTTCTCCCGACTTCCCGTCTTCAGACGTTGGTGCTAGGCTGAATATCTGTAGTTGTTCCTGTTGTGCGAGAGGTTTGTCTTTTAATACTTTGAAACTTGCTTTTTTCACTTTCATTGTTTACCACCTCTAACAGCTTTGGACAATTCGAACTTCTCTTTTGATATGAAACCGTTTGCAATGGCTTGTTTCATTAAAAAAATGATGGCTTCTTGTCTTGACTCCCATCCTTCAACTTTCCATAACGAATCAAATAGCTGAAGGATGGACTCATCAACGTTGAGGCTTACTCTAGCCATACAGTCTCAGTATATCATATGTCTGGTATAGTATAAAAAGCTTATGAGAAACACTTTATGTATTACAAAGTGAGTAAAAAATGATAAGTAAGAAGATTTTGTTGGATATATTCCTTTTATTATATTTTTTAATCTTGACGTTAACTCCTATTACAAATGATACCCAGACTTAATTTCGCAGGCAAACTACCAATAATGATGGCTGACGACGAGGATAACTTCAAGGACAAGTTTAAGTACATAGTAATTGCTATCGTAGTATTGATTGTCGGTGCAGTAACGGTTTCAATCGTAAGCGGTTTAGGCACCTACATCCTCAACATCTTCAACTCTACTGCCGTCAAAATCCCCAGTAGCTACAACTACGTTTCACCGATAGCTCCAACATTAGGCTCAATATTCCAGATCCTTGTAGTAGTGTTGATAATAGTAGCATTGATATACGTCATCAGGTACTTAATGAAGTCCACCGACACGTTCTAAACGTGATAACACGCCAAGTCAAATTATTTTATTTTTTAGTTTTTCCTCCTACTTCTTCTCATGAACATTTACAAAGGGAGGAACAGCTGTTATTACCGAAGAGAGGGTATACTGGTCACTCACGATTGGGAAATCCCTGAAATGATAATGAGGGACTTGAGGAGGGGTTACACGTACGACCACGAGTGTAACGTCATCAAGATGGATGAAGACTTAGCAAAAGCCAGACTAGCCTTCCTTGTGAGGATAACAACAGACGAATTAGCTAGGGAAAAGGCTAGGAAATATTTGCACGAACTGAAAGAGGAACGACGCGTTTTTATTTATTAATTTACACACGAATTATTTCTTATGCCCCAACAAGAACAACAAGTTTCCATAGTTTCAATAATCGTGATGGCGTTGTTTGCTATCTTCATCTTCTCTTCGATACTTCAGGGTGTGTCATTCATACTTAACCCTACAAAGGACATGGTCTCTTCTACACCTTCTCCGCAAGTCGCATGGACGTTGGCTATTTATCAAGACCTTTACGTCGTTTACAGTTATATACTTGCAGTACTCTCAAACCAATACGCTGACGCAGTTCTCATTGCTTTCGGTATTGTTGTACTTTCATTAACGTATTACTGGTACTGGAGACAACAGACATATGGAGTTTAATGCACAAATAGACTACAAACTGTCTTTTAAACTGACTGTAAAGTTAAATATACAATTTTTATTATATTAAATTGGTAACTATGTTAGCTAACCTTTTAGAAGAGTATTCCCCTGTCAGCTTAGAGGAGATTCAGAATTATTTAACCAAACGGTATGAGGAGAATTTATTTGAGATATATGAGGGTATGTTAGTCCTAAATGAAGATAAAGAACCAAAAATGCTGTCAAAGGAAGTTGAAAAAATAAAGAGAGATTTTGGATTTATGTTTGATGACGGGACTATAGAAGAATATGTTAATATGACAATGAACAAGTTACAAAAGCTTATTGACGAACTGAAGAAAAATGAAGATGAGTTCTACATAGAGGCATTAAATTCTGATAACCCTAATTTCCCAATAACCACTTATTATTCGCTGTATTTACGCTTCGTAACAAAAGTATATTTAAAACTACAGTCTATCACAAAAACAACAAAAGATTCTAGGATTAAAGATATATTCAACATCGCTATTTTTCTAGTAGGATTTTTCGGGATGCCTATACTACTATATATAAAGAAAAAAGAAGTATTCAATCACATATCTGAACTAAGCGTAGTATTGTTACACGCACTAGTTGCCGATAGGACACTTGTACCGTCGAAGGACTCTTGGGGATATTATTTGTTTATGCGGACTGTCTTGTAGTCATGTAAACATCAAGTTCAGGTAATCGAAAAACTTCGATAACGTCAATAAGTCGTTTTCGACTTCTTTAATTTTTTTCATTCTTTTAACAAAGTCCTCAAAGGAAACCGTGTTGGTGTAGTAATTGAAGTCTGTCATTGAAATGTACTTCCTTTCAAGGCTTTTGAACTTAGTACCGTTACCACGCCACTTTATAATGGGCATTATGTAACGATTATTGCGTATTTCCGGCTTAAACAGCTCAAAACACGTATCTCCTTTGCACATCAAGACGTGATTTTCGTTTACGTCTACTATCTGAAGTGGCTTATCTTTAGTCGAGGCTCTGTATTTTATGTCCTTTAACGCCTTGTAAGCTTCAATTATACCCATAAGAGATAATACGGGAAGGGGGGTTAAAAATAAAAAAGCTGAAGATTATTATCTAGTATTAGGGTACCTCTATTGCACACAAGCAAAAACAAAGATCAATAAACCTGTGTATGCATATAAACAATGTAAAACACCAATAAGTCGACCTCTGCACAAAAGCAAGAGTAAAAATCAATAATCTCGGTCTTGCACATAAGCAAAGGAAACTTTAAATAATTATTATTATGCACATAAGCAAATAATACTCTTAACAAAGTTATACATGCACAAAAGCAAGAAGACGATTCAATAAGACTATTGTTGCACATAAGCAATTAGAGGGTTAAATAATTTTGTAAATGCATATGATACACAACATCATCGGAAGTGTATATTTCACTAAGCTATACTTCCATCATCCTTTTTGTTATTTCTCTTCTCCTCAATGGGAACTCCGTCACGACAGCGGTCAGTATGCCGTAAAGTACTCCCGCTAATCCGAAGAGTTCTTGAAAGAGTAAAGTCCACAGATAGATCCCGTAACTCACTTCACCAAGGAAGACCGTTACGCGACTAAGGACTTTAGGCGGGTTTAAGATAAGGAAGGCGAAAGCGGGTAACGCCAAGTTGTAAATCAGAAACCGCGTGAAAAACTCATAAATTATCTCCTCCTTTACGTTTATTGTTACATAAATATATTGCACGAATAGTAATCCTAATATAATGTAGTGTATATTTCCCGGTCTATAGCCCTTCTTCTGCAAAATGTAAACAATTATTCCCCACCCATATGCTCCTAACCAAAAGGGAGGCATAAAATAAAGTAAGTGGAACTCGTTGTAGGGGAGGAGGACTATAAACGCACTATATATCAACGTAATGACAATTAGCGATGTTGCGACGTAAAACTTTGCTTTATCACTCATTCGATGGATGAAGGGGATAACTAAGTACATCCATTCCTCCAGCTGGAGAGACCAGAAGAGGTACTGGAAGGAAAACGGTGTGAGAACATAGGAAACGAACGCAAAATGGAGTATCAAGTCGTAATATGTCACGTCCATGTGAAACACGTATTTGTCGACTAAGAACACTACTACGACGGCGAGGAAATAAAGTGGCCATATCCTCCTCACCCTCCTCTTGAAGTAACGAGCTAGTGAGGGGTTTTCATCTAGTCTGTTAAGGAGCAGAAAAATCGATAACTCGAAAAATAGGGGAACCCCTAACCAACCAGGGCGAAAAAGTATCAGAGGGACTAACTGGAGAGTCCATAGATGGTATAAAGCGACGGAAAAAGATGCGAAAAATCGCAGTTGGGCTATCCGTGGGTCATACCGATTCATCCCATATCACCTTGTAGTCCTTCAACACACTTTTCGCTGAACTTATCAGTACATTGTTTACAATGTTCAACACTTCTCTTTCTTGTTCATCCGTCCTTATGTATTTACTCTTTATCTTGTTCATTAACGTTTTACTCTCCTTGAGTGCACTTATCAACTTCTCCTTTGCATTCCAGACGTTAAAGAGCGGAACTGTGTAGTCGTTAATGTCGGAAAGCAGTATTGTTAGTGCCTTAGTAACGTATTTTACAAATTTATCATCGACGTCCTGCCCGTACCTTAGGTGGAGGTCAAGTAACTCTCCCTTTAAGAACTCCCATATTTGGTCGTCGTTTCGTTCACCGCCGAGTTTTGCAGTGAGTAACTGTATTAGAATTTCTTCTACGTAGCTACGTCTGTGCTGTTGGTACTGTTGCAGGCTCAAACAGTCTCACCGCATTCCTGTTGATGAGGAGGATGAAATAACTTAAGGTATCCGTTACTTTTACGAAGAAGTATAACGGTGGGATGAAGAGGGGTTTTGATATGTTTACGTCAAGGTCGATGTAACTTGACTCTAAAAACGTGAGGTCGTACTCCTGCAGAATCGTCCTCCTTTCGACTCTTTTTAACGGTAAATACTTGTTCCTTATGATACCGAAGAAAAGGAACGGTCTGCCTATGAACTGCTTAGCGATAAATGCGTAAGAAAGCCTTGACAGAAAGTCGTCGTCAAGTTTTGAAGTTTTGGTCCTCTTCATTAACTTATCTATCTTCAGGTTAATATCGTGGACGGGAGAAGTAAGGTATGCATATTGTCCGTATACCTTATCAACGACTCTGGGTTTCGCTGCAGTGAGTATCTTGGGAGTTAGGTGTTTATCAATCCACCACACTACGTTTTTTTGGGTATAAACCGGTTTCTTTTTCTTTCTCCTCAAAAGTAGGACTGTAGTAGTCACTGTAGCTGTTACAACTCCTGCCGTTCCCAGTATCAGTGCTGTTTCCATATGTCGTACCCCGTTAATATCTCGTTAATCAGACGCGGTGCCTTATCGGCAGGTAAGTTAGTATTCAGGAGGTTCACTATTACGATGCTTATGTTGTCAACTGCGAGGTAGAAGCTGTTTATGATGTCGAGGTAGTGCTGGATAAGCTTTAGGTCTTCCATTAATTTCTCACTGTCTTCTACGTCTTTGCTTATCTTACTTAGGACGTGGGTGTAAACTGCGTCTGAAATAACTATCATGTTCCTGATTATGTTCCTTACGGAGTTCTTAAACAAGGGCAGTATAAGTGAAGGGACTGTAATATAACGCACTTCCTGTTGCAGATCCTCAAGCAGTGCAGCAATAACCGCACTCTCAAACTGTTTAAGCTTATTGATGTTGTTGATAACGTCATCATCTTTCAACTCTTCAAGGAGGTTTATTTTTGACAACGGTTGTTTTACGAGTTTTACAAGCCCGTGGTTGTCGTCAAACGTTAAGGGGTTTACTTTCACTACTACGGTCTTTGCACTTGTCCCTCTAATCCCGGTCTGTTGTTGCTGCTGTTTATCGTCACTCGTCCTTCTCACCCGGGTAGTACCACCTTATATAAGCGTATTTACTCCTTCGTTTCTGGAAAATTTGGATCTTTGCGTTATGTAACTTCGCTAACTGTTTGACTTCTTCTACGTAGTCTAACGGTACCATGATGATGTTCTCCTTTTCCGGAGAAAACAGGGGGTTGTATGCGACAATTATGCCAATAACGTCCATAGATATACGTCTCTGTTTAATAATAAAAATATTAGCATTGGGGGTCTTAGGGGGCGTCCCCTGATGGAGGTGTGGGGGTGTCCGAAGGGTCTTTAAGTTTCCCCCACTAGGGGGTATCCCCCTAATAATAAAAGTTTTAAACCGAGTTGTGAATTCATTATATAATGAAAGAGTTTTACGTGGTTTCCAGGTATAAGAAATTACTGGGAATGAGATGGCTGATCCTAACTGCTGAAAAGAAGAATGTTGACTTGTTAGGGTCGGTAAAGGAGAAAAAATGTCCCATATGTGGTCAACAGTTTAAAAACGTGTTCTTTCTACAGAGGCATTTAGATACCACGTACTGTGGTTCTCAATTAGAAAAAGTGTTAAGAGAATAATTCAAACGAACTCTCTTTTTTCGTAAATATTTTTATTATCAACAGGAAAGCCGACACTATCGTTATGACGAACCCTATCATGAAGAGGGGGGCAAAGGGGTCGGGCTTATAAACTGGTGTTATTATAACTGTCGAATTGTTTAACTTCGTCTCGTTCTCACCTGCAACGTAGATTACGCCGTTTAAGTATGAAGTGAAGTTGAAAATCGCCAGAAAGATCGTAATTAGAGCGTCAAGGTAAATCGGTGTATCCTTGTTGATGAGGTACAACTGGATCGACAACGCAATAAAATCTATCGATAATGTAACGATCAACTCATCTCCTAACATTTTGTACCAACCTCTTAAGTTCATCTATGTTTATCGGTTTATTAAAGAATATCCTACCGTAAATGTAAATCGCCGGTTGGTAGTTTTCTCTCTCCGCACAATAATTTAGGAGTTTTGATACGCACATTTCCAGCGTGTCGTATTTCTTTTCGCACAGTCTCACTATCTCTTCATCATCTTCAATGAAGTACTTTAACTTTTTAGCTTGTATACCATAGTAACTGTAAAACCCGTTCTTTCTGTCACTAAAATAGTATATTTTGCTCTTTGCTTTCTTGATGATGTCATCCACAAATTTCTCACATATTTCACGACCCAACTACGACACCTCTTACATAACCGTCATGGACGTAAATGAACAATGTATTGCCGGAGACCGTGTAATATACGTTATAGCCGATTACGGTCACATTCGCGTCAAGAACCGGTTGATAAAATATCGCTGTACCGTTTACAATAACACCGTCGTGATAGGAAAGTTTAGTCCCCGGAGTGAGTTCGACGTACCAACCCCACGGCAACTCCTCGTTATACTTCCCGCTATAATATAGAACGGTAAAGTTCGGGTTGGTAATAGGAGGTCTAGTTATATTAGGTGTTATGTAAACTGGGGAGTTTACGAAGTTGAACCCTGAGTAGACTTGAACATAAATCGGTGTAAAAGGCGGTATGAAGTAAAGGGGCGACGGTGCAGAGATGTTGATTAAACGAGATGAGTGAGGCGGAATAACGGGTAACGTGCAATTATACGGCACATATGGAATGATTTGGCTCAAAACGACCCACCTCTTTTCACTACCGAATTCGTTAAGTAGGAAAATAGGGTGAATTGCAGAGTTTCCGTGGTTGGTGACGTTCAAACACACTACGTCCCAGTACCCTACATCACCGACGTCGTAGACTTTCACGATGTAGACCGTCAGTGGTAACGTCGGTTTCCACAATAAAGAGATTGCGAGAATTTCGAGTACAATGAGACTGATTAAAAATATAATAGCAATGGGAGTGCGGTGATGTCCCCCACTAGGGAGTACCCCTCTAAATGTCACTTTCCAGTTCATAACTGCTCACCCATATTGTGATGTAGAATAAGAAATAGTTTAAGTCCCTCCAGCTCACGAGCCAGATAAAAGCCGGGAGGGTCCACTTCCACTTAGTGTTAGGTTTGTACAGTACTAACAATGCAACATAGAGCGTCAGGAAAGCGACAGTATACGCAATATGCGGAATGGGTACGCCTATCATAGTTAACAAACTGAGTGAAGTACCTTGGTTTGCTATGGGTTGCGTGATAGGTCCTAACACATCAAAAACCCACCTTAACGAGATGAAGGGTAAGTTTGGGATAAGAAAAACGGTTAGCGGTATGATTACGTTCTTTGTTAATTCTTTAGCATTGGGGGTTTTAGGGGGTACCCCCCTAACTACGTCCTTCCATATAAACGGTAAGTAAAGCAATGTGTACTGCTTAATGTCACCGCTTAACGCCATAAGTGCTGTCCTGACCCAACCTTTCGTCGTAACTGCTACAATCGCTATAGCTAGTGATATTATGTCAAACGTACCACCGGTGAAAGCTGAGTAACTCCCTTCTATCAACATAACAATAAAGAACAACTTCTCCTTGCCCTTCCACCTCAGAAAGAGGTAAAGCAGAAACGCCGTAACAAGTGTAGCGACCTGAGGGTAAATAACGGAAGCTATCTCGAAATACAACGCAGGGTAACCGAACACGTTAACGTAATAACTGGGAGTAAGTGTAGCAGTAACGACGGGTTCGGCTACGGGAAACATCTTGTAAGCGTTGATGAGGTTAGCCGTATAGGGGTTAACCCCGTGTCTGAAAAGATATGCTGCATATAACACCAGACTTTCCTCATCGGTTTGTGATGGGACTCTGTATACAGAGACGGCAGTAAATGTGGCAACAAAAGTAAAGAGCACCAGTAAGTCGGCAAACCTCCTGTCATCTTTTACTAAGTAGAGAAAAGTAAAAACTAGGCCTAGTATATAAAATAGGTATATTACGAGGGAGCCCACTTCTAAGGATAATATACCGTTGGTAAATGCCAAAGCCCCTAAAAATACGACTACTCTCTCAACTTCTTTACGCATTGCTCGTCGCCCCCCTTACAATGGTAAACGATCCTTTCCAGGTCGGACAAGGTATACCTCCTCGGTGTCACCCTGATGTTATACGCACTAAAGATGATGTTTATCATGTCTTCGTTGTACTCGTCCACATGGAAGGTTTCCTTTGCCGTAACGTTGTCTCCGACAACGACAATCGGGACGTTTGCAACGCGAAACAGTTCTTTTATCGGTATCCCGCTCCTCTCATCTACGATGAGTACGGCGTTATATGTTTCAGCCACCTTTATCGCCTCTTCTAGCCCCTTTGCGTTATAAACTACTACGTTCCCTTTGCCGACAGAAACGAAATAAGCTGCAAGTACGGGTATTGCTAGGTCCGGGTTTGCCTTCACAAAGTAAAGCTCAGGGTAGTCAAGTGAGGAAAAGAACCTCTCAAGCCTCCTGTCACTGTACGGTTTCTTAACGTAAATTATCCTGTAACCGCGAAGTGATTCCTCAGGCAGTCTGTCTATGCCGTATTGTAACCTTTTCAAGTAGGACACTATATTGGCAAAGTTCTGCATTGATGACGCTAATTTTGAGGCTAATTCTTCCCGTCTATCGAGGAATTGCGGGAACTTCCTCTCTATGAGTATTTCTATCGCGTCTTTAGTAGGCACTGGAACGTAGACTGGTTCACCGAAACGGCCCTCTCTCTTCAACGCACTGTCAATAAGGGAAGGTGAAATGTTAGTTATTGCAATAAATAACACGTCACTTTCCCTCATTCTAGACATCGTATCGAGTAGCATCGACTTAATGTTAATGTCTGCAGACGAGACACCTATCCTTTGTATCATGATTTCTCTTTGCATGAGTAAAGTGTCCGCCTCATCGATTATGAGGGCAGAAGGGCGTGATCTCATAGCTTCGTCGATTTTCGCTTGAAAACCCTTTTCACTTTGTCCGACGTAGGGTCCTAAGACTTCAGCGAAATTGAAGAAAACTCTGTCCAACCCCAACATTTCGGTGATTATTCTTGACAGTGTTGTTTTCCCGGTCCCGGGAGGTCCCGTAAAGAGTAAACCGGGATTTGGGAAGACACTGCTTTTTCTGAAATAGTCAACGTAAAACTGTATTCGTTCCCACACACTTTTTGGGTAAACGTATACGTCATCTGCGGTAACGACTATGTAGTCTTTACTCTCCTCCACTTTGACTTCTCCCACTGTTTTAACGTCGGTGTAAGGGGCGATTTCGTTACAATTGATAGGTCTCCTGAGTACTTCCGTTGAGGAGTTCCTCACGACTTTTCTGCAGATCATTTATGTATCACCGATAAGGCTAACAGGAATACACCCATTATCATGAACGCTATTATGAGCCACCTCATCCATGAGAAGTCCGTAGACTTTGTAGCCGTTACGTTCTTCTCTATGTTTACTATTTCCTCTAATTGTCTCAGTGAGTGCTTTACGTTAGTGTGGAGTAAGTCCTCAACGGAGTTCTTGAATATATTGGGATAATCAACTGCTATAACGAGCTGTGTGTTAGTATCAAGGGTAAGCTCTCTCATGGTGTCAATCCTACTTTTTATCAGGTAAGTATAGTAGTCAATAATCGACTTCCACGTACCGTCGAACTTTATCTCCCTGTTTCCAATCCTTAGGATCAAGTCGCGGATCCCGACGTTGACGAGCGTTTGCGGGTCCTTTGCTATGTAGTAGGGCTGTATACCCCAACCGTAAAGGATGTACCTCCTCCCGCTCTTAATCATCTTCACTGTGGGGTCTTTGTATACGCGTATATTCCCCCTCACACTGACGAAGTTGACCTCATCAACCCTTGTTAAGGGTATCTCCCTTTCTTCGTTACCGTCAATAAGCCTTAACCAGTAGCGGTAACTTGGTTTACGGAAGAGTTTATACGCAATGTAAATTATCACTCCTGCGAAGACTGCAATCATAACGTATTCGAGGATGTCAGGTGAAAAAGACGATACGACTGTTGATGGTGACGATAGGGCAGGAACTGTTACCGGTGGAGGGAGTGTTGTAGTTGTCATGAAAGAAAAAGAGTGTTAAATAAGAAAAATCTTAGCATTGAGGGTGTGGGGGTGTCCGAAGGGTCTTTAAGTTTGCCCCATATAGGTATATTCCCCCAAAGAGACGTTTTGTTAACTTTCCCTTGACTAACCTGACGTTTGAACGCTATGCCATAACAGTATGATGGCAAACATCACCTCCAATGTAGGTATAGCATATAGCCACGGGTTTGAGACACCAAGTGCTACCATTTCCGCTGTCGTAAACACTGACGACACTATTAACCCTAGTCCTACGTTTCTCAGACCTGCCCTAAGTCCGAACAAAGCTACTGAAGATAACGGAATTACGTACATCAGCATTTGTTCAAGGAGTGGAGGTGCATAATTCCCACCGTTTGTCGTTATGTAGAACGGTCCGAATTGCTGACTATCGAAGTAAATGAAGATAACGGTTATATTAGATGGTACTCTTACAACGGTGTAGTTGTCTTGTAATGTGTAGTTACCGATCAATTGATGCGTGTAATAATCGTAAAGAGAGAACGTAACTTGTTGTAAGTTCTGACCTTGGTAGTAGGGTTCAGCTAAGAGGACTACTTGATTAGAGCCGTTATAAAAAGCGTTGACAACATAACCGTCTATGACGGTCTCTGAAAGTGGCTGTATTGTTACAACGGCACTACCGTCCGACCAGTCTAAAACAGCACCGCCTGTCGTTGCTACTACTAACAGAGACGCCATGAGAGGGACTAAAAGCAGTAATAACAGCCTTTTCATAAGAAGAAGTAGGAGGTAAAGTTAAAAAATAAATTAGAATTGGGGGTGTGGGGTGTCCCCCACTAGCATTGGGGGTCTTAGGGGGTATCCCCCTAATCACGGTCCGTAAGGGCTACTCTCCCTCAATATCTTTACAACGTATATCAGTATCATGAGGACGAGCATGCCTATCAGCAGTACTAGGACGTCAACGATATTATTGGCGAACGGTATAGGGTTACTGGGCATTTTCACGCTTATGTTATCTATCTTGACGCTACTCAGTGTCGGCACCGCAAGACCGTAATATATACCTTCGATGAGGTTGAGAACTGCCGCTATAATACCTATTATAAATATTAAGAGGACGTAAGTGATGAACCTCATGACTGACTGCTCCTCCTTGCAAACCTATATGTCGTTGATATTATAACTAGGACCGACCCTATAAAGACCACCGGTATGAGGTGTATTATGATCCCTACTACAGCGACTACAGCACCTCCTGCGGCTATACTTCCTAACAGGTCTTGGTTAGCCCTTGCTAACGCGATCACTACTCCTAAGACCATTGCCACTGTAACTATACCGCTTACTGTAAGCGTTGACAGACTAAACGGTGTTTGTTGTGATAACGGGAGTATCAATTGCGGTTCTGGTTTCGGGAACCCTATCTCCTTAGGTGAATAAGAACCTACGCCAGAGGAGAGGGGCTGAAGGTAAATGGTCAACACTTTCGTGTTGGGGTTTACTACAACTTGTGCAGATAGGAGTCCTTGTGTGTCGAATGGCTGTATTTGTTGCGTCACCGGGTCGTTTATTATCATCGGTTGCCCGTTCTCATAAATAGTCACGTTCCAGCCCTGCCAGTTTATCAAAACGAATGAATAAGCTGTGTAAAGTAGGATGACCGTGATCTGGTAATTGCCGGGTGCTAACGTCGCAGTCTGGTAGGGGAACGTCTCGTAATTTATGAATATCTGTGAGCTAGTGGAGTTCCTCACGATTACTTCCGTGAAAGGCGGGACATAAACCACGGGGTTTGTGATGCCTGGTTTGAGGAACGTCATGACACCGATGTCGTTAACTTCCCTAGTTAGGGAGCCGGTCAGTTGGTAGGTCTGGTTCGTGAAGGGGTTTATGTACTGACCTTGTTGTGTGATGTATGTGGGGTCGAAGAAGAACAACATCGAAGAGACAGACGGTGGGGTCTGTGATATCGCAATACTGTTGTTCTCTATGTATACCATGTCAATGAACCCGTTTTGGAAGGAGTAATAGCCAGAAGGTGCATTAGCCCAACCTGATGTGAAACCTGTACCGACAGTAACGTAATTCTCAGACGTCGTTGGGGGTCTTTGTCCTAATGATACGGCATAATATGTGAAGTTCGTGGTACCCCAATCCGTTGTTGCTATTGCACCACCCTGGTAATAGTTTATGCTGTTAAGTGTAGCTGGAGTGAACTGAGGTGAAGTGGGATCAGCACCTCCTCCTACTTCTCCGTTGGTACCCACATAGCTTAACGGTTCCCAGTTCGTCGGGTTTGACGGGGGTATAGCGTTTTGAGCCTCCAACAACACACCGTTACCTGGAGAGAACAAAGCACCGTAAGATAAGACGTTTGATGACTTTAACGTTATGTTCACTGGACCTACTGGGTTGAACGTGATTGTGAACTTTCCGCTGGGGTTGGTAAACGGTAGGTTAAGCTCGTGCCACGTCCCGTTATACATACCGAGGAGGACGTAAGAGCCGTTGGAGAGCTGAGAAATCAAGACGGTAGCTGAAGAAGTATCGGGCATTGAAGGTAACGAGACCGAATTAATGGTGTATTTGACTATACCGTACTGGAAAGGAGAGACGCCGAAATATGAGACATAGAAGACGTTGCCAGGGTCGCTTCTTATCCCTATATAAGCGATCTGGCTCCACGGGAACGGCACGTTCGTGTTGAGGCTGTAAGTCGTTGTGCCGTTTATTATGACGCTTTGTACGGTGACGTTACCGGCAGAGTTCTCAACTAGTATTATGCTCATTGTGAACGGAGGGTTCGGCGTCGTGAACGTCGCGAGACTAGTGGAACTACTGCCAGTAAAATAGTATACAGCACCGGTGTAAAATGCTACCATAAAGTAGGGGGAGTTCTGCAGGCTCGTGCTGTAAAACGCTATACCTGCGTACGTGCTTTTAGAAGGATAGCTTCCCACGTGAATGGTAACGTTGATGACGTTCCTTATCGACGAATACCTCCAGGCTATATACTGGCCTCCAGCACTTGCCCCAATGCTGTTTATTACTAGTTCGCCGTTCTGCCAGTAAGGTAACACCTTCCAGGACGCGGACTCCGCGTCGTTCACGAATTGTTCTGCACCGCCGTAGGGTGCTGGGGATACGGCGAAGTACGAGACGTAGAATAAGTTGTTGGCATCGCTCCTTATCCCAACATAACCTATCTGGCTCCAGGGGAACGGAGTGTTTACATTGACAGAGTAAGCCGTTGAGTTGATGTATACGGTGGACACGGTGACGTTACCGGCACTGTTCTCCGTCAGGATGACGGTGAAGGTGAACGGGTATGCTGTGGAAGGTTGGGGTAAAGAAGAGTAGAGCTGTACCCAATTATTAGATGTCGGGGAGTGGAAGTATATTGAACCTCCGTAGAAGTCAACAAATAACGCGTAAAAACCAGTATTACCGTCAGTCGATTGGTATCCTACGTTAGGCGAGTAAACGGCAATGCTAGCGTTACTCTTTGCTGATGGAAACGATGTAACGTGGATGGTGACGTTGATAGAGTTGCTTACTGGCGAATACCCCCAGGCTATATACTGGCCTCCAGCACTTACTAGGCTTGTTGAAATACTTGTTATAGACGGCATTACGTTATTGGGCGGTGTCGGTATCACGATCACCACATCTAGATATATGTAGGCAGAATAACTAGAGAATGGTGATCCCGCACCTATGAATACTGTCGGCGCACTCCTACTCGTTTTTAGACTAGTAGACCCAAAACTAGATGGTAATGTTATCTGGAACGGTGAATTATGATTACTGTATCCATAATATAGGGTATTACTCTGGATCGCGAAATATGTTGTAACATAATGTGTACCAGAACCGTCAAACGCACCTACAGATTCATAATAAGATCCGTTAGCAACATACATTTGACTTAAACCAAAAACGCTTGCCAATGTAATTCCCCCCGATGCAAATGATGTAAAATACGTTGTCACAGATTGGACGTTTCCATATAACTCCTGGTTCAACGCATAACATGTGCCACTATACCACCACGAAACGATAACTGTATAATCGTTAGTATTCGGTAACGATGCATAAACGTAAGTCATTTCGTTAGCAATATTATTTGTCATCTCTAGCCCATTCGCTGTAGGCGTTGGTTTGAAAGATCCTTGATATACGCCTGTCGTCCACCCGCTAGGTATCTGGTTCCCGAAGTAGCCGTACTGAATGAATACATCTGCACCGTTATCGTAACCTGGGTAGACAGCTGAATAGATCCCAGTGTAAGGGTATTGGATGGAGTTCGTGAAGTCGATGGTTATTGTCACTGAAGATGACGCAGGTATACCGTTAGGTAGTTTTACCCACACCGCTACCCATGAAGAAGTGTAATTTTGTACCCAAGCGTAAAGCGTTTGTCCGTTTTGCTGAAACAGTAAATTGAGGAAATGGTCTGACATTGCTTGTTGCCATAACTGGGATGCGGGAGTGGAACCTAAAGCTGAGGCTATCTGTGACTCTGTTATGTTTAAGAACTGGTCGAATGGGGCTGGAGTAGCGATTGATTGCGAGTTGGTCACTGTCACGGATATGGAATAAGGATTGTTTATCACTAACTGACCGTTTTGCCAATAAGGTAGCACACTCCAAGACGTTGACTCCACACTATCTATGGGCTGGTTTTGAATGCCGAACAACGGGGTAAACTGTAACTGGTAGCCGTAGTCTGGTGTTACATAGATAGTGGAAGACGAATAATAGGACGTGGTGGAGTTAGAGTATGTAACTATTCCTGGTACGTTCACGTATTGGTAAATGAAGTTCTGTGTCGAAAAGCCCGATACTCCGTACTCATGTACGAGTGCCACCTCACCGCTCTTCAATGTAACGTTTTCAACAGCCTCCAACGCCTTTCCCGTAGTCTGTACTCCTTGGAACGACGGCACTGAGGAGAAGGAAGACGGAATTTCGTAAATCGTTAACACGTTACTCTGATTCTGCAACATAAGCACTGTACCGTAGTCCATAACGTTTACGTAAAATGTCAGAAAAGACTGCACTGCTTGCACTCCTAAGGGAATGAGGAGCAGAAATAGGCTACTCAAGATCAAAAACTTCTTCATCTTCAACTTTGTTCACCCCCTTAGTTATGACGGGTGGGTATTTAGTGTAAAACATAACGTTCAGTTCGCCTTGATCCTTTGCCTCATCAATTGTCGGGCTCTCGTCTGGAGGGAACGCTTTCGGTACCAACTTTCTTACCTCCGGGTTGTCGTCTATGAGTATAACGTCACCCAACCCCTTCAGACCGTTGAGTATTTCCCTCTTATACTCCACCTCTTTCCTGTAATCGCCGGGGTTCCTCATTATCAGGTAGTCATATGGTACGTTAAACTTCTGCAACTGTTCAACCGTTTTCTCCCTTTGCGTTTCACCGTTCCTCCCGGTCAGCAACACTACGACCCAACCCTTTTCTTTCGCTCTCTTGACAGTGCTTAACACGTCCTTGTTAGGGATATCGAAATCCATGTACCGTGGTGACTGGTAACACTCCCAGAACTTCCTCCTAGCCTCCCCGTGAAGAGAATCCAACGAAGCTACACCTTGTTCCGCCAAGCACGCGTTATACCTAGCCTTTGTATCGAAGAGTGTATTGTCCAGGTCTACAACTAGGACTTTCATATTGAAAAAATAGGAGAAGGAGTTAAAAAATAAATTACTTTAGGATTGGGGGTCTTAGGGGGTACCCCCCTAATGGGGGTGTGGGGGTGTTCCCCCACTAGGGGGTATCCCCCTAACTAGACCGGGAAGAAGAACTGTGCCAGCACTTCCAGTAAGTACAGCCACGCCATCGCCTGTAACATCGCACCCACTAACAACGCACCTACGATAAGACCGGGGTTACCACTGATTGCAGCCATTTCGTAAAACACTATCGGTATGCCTGCAACGAAATTGATTAAAGCGTTGAAGATGAGGAGCCCTACTGCGTAAAGGATGAAGGCAAAAGGCATGTTCGTAACCGCAGTGCTGTGAATAATGGCTGTAAACGCTTCAGGGTTTACAATTAGCGTGAAGTACGGTATTTGTGGATAACCTACTGAAGCTAGGTCTACTTGGATCATTGTATTTATGATGGTGAAGCCTATGATGAAGGCTAAGGCGAATTTACCCAGTGATGTTAGCATAAGAAGAAATAGGAGAGAGAACTAAAAAATAAAAAGAAAGATCACTTTAGGAGTGCCTCTTTCACGTTCCCGTATTGGTCTACGAATACTACGTGTTTACCGTTTACGCTGAGTATCCTTTTCGCGTTTACCGTACCGTTTGTTGTCTGCAGTTTTATGGTGTTTTCGTCACTTTCGATAACGTCGATGGGTTGCTCTTTTCGTCCGAACATGTTATTTCTTCTTTAGTGTTTCTCTCATACAAGCCCTATATGCCCTTACTTTCTCTCCCTTAGGTAGACCTTTGACCTTCGCAGCACACATATGTGCAGCTTCTGCAAATTCCCTTCTCCACTCGGTTAGTCTCCCGGAGTGTTCTTTGTACTTCATCAAGATGTACGTATACGAAGGCATTAAAAAATATATTACGTTACAAAGACGTGAACTGAGACGGTAAAGTGGTGGGACAAACCCCGTCTACCTTCTACGGCTATACGACAACACCATAAAGAGGATAAACACCACTGCAGCAGCTAAGAAGAACGCCAGACTCGACAGCACACTGTAAACAGGTCGTTCGAAGTCAAAAGCTTCCGTAGGAATGTTAAACTTGTAGTAACCAACTGAGAGGTTGAACGTCGCATAAGGTGAGAATATAGGCCCGTTATCACCGTTATCAGATAACATCTCACTCCACGTTTGGTTAGAAACATAAACGTAAGAACCTTGTGCTACCTCAATAACGAGCTTGTTCGACGGTGATGTAGAGACTTGCTGAATTTTGCTACCGTTAACCAGCCACGTACCGCTCATGTAAACGCTTGAATTGTATAGTGTGTACACACGTGCGTTGACGTTGTTAATACTCGTTATTATGAGGCTTACGTAAGGTAGCAACGTCACGATAATGGCTACTGCGGCAAATATGAGTAAGAGTAGGATTAGATACTGCATATGAAGAATTGGGAAATTACGCTTAAAAATAAAACATAAGGACGTGAGAGTGACCTTCCTGAAACAGACCCTCGGGATTTAAATATTCTGTTTCTAAAAAGTAGGATATGCTAAGAACTTTAAAGCGTTTGATAGGTAAGTGGGAACCGAGGGAGGGTGTGTTATACACAAACAAGGACGTTGGTTATGAAAGAAAGCTAAAGCGGAGTGTTAACATAATCACAGAGTGTTTCGTTAACGGAACGTGGCAACGCTGCAGCTTCATGTTAAAAAAAGGCAAATATTATGTCTTCATGGGGAAAAAGCGGTTTGTAATTGAAAAGAAATATGTTGAAGTAAAGAAGGTAAAAAAAGAAGAAGGTGTTGCTGACGTTTGGTTCAGTAACGATATCCATTACGGCGTTCCGGTTCTTGACATTCATTATCGGCTCACAGTAAAAGACCCTTCAAAAATTGTTTATGTTAAAGAGTAAGTAAGTTGTTGTCTAATACCACATGATAAATCGGCGGCGACTTAGGTATAACGGGATGATATACATTCACTGGTACATATAGCATCTTCCCTACAGGGTCATAAAAAACCACCGGAGTAAACGTCGGTCTTTGAACGTGTATCCATCCTACGCCTCTCATCTTTTCTCACCATTTATAGATATATTACCTCACCTGACATTCCGCTAATTTCTTGTACGTTGTTACCGCCCCCACCAAATCCGCCTGGCATTACCGAAGGTACCATTGGCGGTGGTCCCATTGGTATTGATGATCCCCCTTCGGTTATCGATGATGAAGAGAACACGGGGGGTGGTGACGATGATTGTGAATCTATCTCTATGTACTCTGGTACTGAGGTTGGAGGTAAATAAATTGGCTGTGAATAGATCTTTGGTGAGTTGATTGGAGGTGAACTGATAGGCGGTGGTGAGTTAATCTGTGGCGAACGGATAGGTGGTGGTGAACGGATAGGTGGCGAACTGATAGGAGGTGAGCGGATAGGCGGAGGTGAAGGTGCAGGTGGAGGTAATATTTGCGGATTGTCAATCGGTGAACGAGATGGATAATTGACCCGTGGAGGTGAAGTATATGTCTGTAACCCCGTGTCCTCTAGCTGAGGCTCACTTAGTTGTGGCTCACGTTCCGGCCAAAGTGGTTCTCGTAATATTGGTTCTTTCAACTCCCCTTCCTCTTCTCCCGATTCAGGTACTCTCTCTTCCTCTTCTTTCAACTCAGGTATTTCCTCTTCCTCCTTGAACTCCCTTTCACCTCTCAACCCTTTCTCGTTCTCTTTGTTTACGTTAAACAAATCTGTGGGCTCACCAGGTATTATGTCCGCACCAACGACTTTCAGCCTCGACCAGTCAGATAACACGTCACGTAAAGGCCCAGGCAAATTCTTTAGAAGTTCTGGTGTTTGCCTTATCCAGACGTTGTACTCTTCACCAGTCCCCCTTAATTTCGCTCCAGTTGACAATATTGCTTGTCTTTCGTGACTTAAGCCCAATAAGTCTTCAGAACCTATTACCGGTTTCCCTTCTCCTGCACTGAATTCTTTAACCGCGTTTCTAAATTCCATATACTTCGGCCCGTATTCGGGGTTACTCAATAACTCTTTGATTACTGCGTTATTATCTCCTCCGTATTTAGCTTTCAGCTGGGCGATATACTCCACCAGATCTCTCGGAGGTGTAGGACCAACTTCAATATCGCCACGTGTCAGGATTATCCCACCTTGGTCGAATGGGTGTAAGAACCTGTCCATTACCCTTCTTACGCTTGACTGTCCCAACCTAAAGTCTGGCACTCTTGGTTCAGTGCTCTTCAGCTCTGTATAACCTGTTAACGCTACAGCCTCATGCTCACCTTCTCCTGGTGATAAGTAGAACTCGTTATTTTTAGAAGGGATCCTCCATGCCCAGTCTCCCGATGCACTTTGGCTCGGTTTTATTTCTACTTCTCCTTCTTTTACATCCTTAATGAAATTACGTGACGGCGTAACGTGAGCCAACAGATTGTTTTTGCCTACTTCGTTCACGTATCTGTCTATGAAACTCTCTAAATCTCCTTCACCGAACGTAGTTCTTGGTACTAAATGTAACACGTCTCCGTTAGGGAGCGTTATCTTCCACGCCTTTGTGGTCTCACCAGTGAGGGGAGATCTGAGCGTCTCTAGTTCCGCTACACCGCCAGTTCCTCTAATTTCGTCTATTTTACTCATCAGCTTACCAGCTACACCAGGGCCCAGTCCTCCTGCTAAACCACCTACAATTCCGGCAATTGCTAACTGTTCGGGATTTTGTGTAAAAGGTAACTGTAATGCTGTATTAGTTAATGCACCACCTGCTGCTCTCCATACCGGTGTTAATCCTGCTATCTTCGATGCGGTTTCTTCACTGCCTGTTAATAGCTTCGTTAACGCTCCTGCCCCCTTCGCCAGGCTGGACTCTAGCGCCAGACCGCCTGCTTCAGCACCACCTGCTGCTCTCCATACCGGTGTTAATCCTGCTATCTTCGATGCGGTTTCTTCACTGCCTGTTAATAGCTTCGTTAACGCTCCTGCCCCCTTCGCCAGACCTGACTCTAACGCCAGACCTCCTGCTTCACCGATAGCACCTAACACGCCCCCCTCGTTTGCCTCCTGAAGCACCTCAGGTAGTGATTGCCACTTACCCGTGGTCAGCTTTGAGGCGACTTCACCGATACCTACCGATGACGTTTCGCCTATAAGCTCAGCCGGCAACAACTCCGGTGCAACGACAGCAGTAACCACTGCAGGTAACGCTACTTCTGTCACGTCACCTACAGCTCTAGCGATGTTTTGCCCTCCAGCCTTGTTGAACTGTGAAACTGCTTGACTGAAGTTCTCAAGACCTTTACCTTGAACAACGTGAGCTAACTCCTCCCCTACACCTCCTAACCCCTCGGTAGCGTAATAACCTACTAACGCAGAAACGTCAGCAACGTCATTGAAGAACTGTTGTATTGGGTTACCTCCTTGTCCTTGTTTGTTAAGTTGTGACATCTCCTGCTGTATTTGCTGTTGAGCTTGTTGTAACTGAGACTGTATTTGTTGCTGAGCTTGGTTAAGTTGGGTTAACTCCTGTTGACCTTGTTGTTCAGCTTGTTGTAACTGAGACTGTATTTGTTGCTGAGCTTGGTTAAGTTGTTCCAATTCTTGTTGACCTTGTAACTGTGCTTGCTGTAACTGAGATTGTATTTGTTGTTGTTCTTGTTGTAACTGGGTCAGTCCTTGTTCTACTTGTTGTTGAGCTTGTTGCAGTTGTTGTAAGTAGTTCTGTAATTGCGGGTTGTTAGGGTTCTGTTGTAACATCTGCATCGCTTGAGCTTGGTATTGTTGTATTTGTTGTAACGCGTTCTGTAATTGTTGTTCGTTCTGACTGATTTGAGTCAACTCCTGTTGGGCTTGTTGTTGGACTTGTTGCAACTGAGACTGTACTTGTTGCTTTTCCTGATTAACCTGGTTTAATTCCTGTTGAGCTTGTTGCTGCACTTGTTGCAACTGAGACTGTATCTGCTGTTTCTCTTGGCTAATTTGGTTCAACTCTTGTTGTCCCTGCTGTTTCAACTGGTTAAGCTGATTTTGTAATTGCTGTTTCTCTTGTTGGGTTTGGTTACCGAAAGCAGAGTTATACGCGTTCTGTATCGCGTTATTCGCAGCTGAAAGTGCTCCAATTACTGTGTTCCCGACATCTGTCAGTGCGCCAGTTACTGCTTTCCCAGCAGTTGATAATGCGCCAGTTACTGCGCTCCCGATACCTTTTGCTGCATTAATTTCTGCGTTCTCAACGTTATGTACCGCATTGCCAACACTCTTCGCTGCATTAGTTACATCACTAACAAATGTTGACGCAGCATTAGTTATGCCGCTGCCGATTGAACCGAAGAACGAACCTATCGCACCGAATGGGTTACTGGGTTGGCCTCCAGAAGTTGCAGCATTAGCAACGATTTGGCCATGACTTATTGTGTTTCCGATAGCATTTGTTACGCTAGACACGGCATTTGCAGCAGAGCTGAGGAACGACGTGAGCGGGTTATTTGATTGACCTCCTCCCGAATTATTACCTCTACTTACTGCGCTGGTCACAGCATTAACAAATGAACCGACTAAGGAACCGAAGAAGCCGAATGGGTTACTGGATTGTGAAGATGTGTGGCTAGCTGGTGGTGAAGATTGTGGTGGGGGGCTAGGTGGTGGTGAGGAACTAACACCTTCAGTTTGGTGTATATAACTTAATGTCCTTCCTATCGTTACTGGCACGGTTTGTTGTGGTATTACAGGACCAGAATTCAGTGTTGGGGACCCTTCGATACCAGATGCTGCAATGTGGAGCTGATCGAACGGCGTTAGTTTAGGTGTTGGAGTTCTTTCACCAGGCGCCATTGCTATATGACTACGTGCCCACGGGCTAAGGCCTTCGGTGTGGTGTATAACAGATGAGTTTGTTTCCTGCTTATGGGTAATCTGCTCCCAAAAACTATTAGGCACATATGTTATAAACGGCCTAGGCTTCTGGAGGTCGGTAGGCAAATTAGGGGAAGATCCTCCAAAGAAATAGATACGCCTTTGTTCATGTGCTGGCGGGTTTGGTTCTTGTTCACTCTCACGAGGCCTTATGATACGTAATAGGGTTATATGTGCTGGCGGGTTAACGATTGGTTCTTGCTCATGTGTTGAAAGGTGTGTAAGCTTTACTATTACTTCTCTAGGTATAGACGTTACTGACTCATGTTGCGTTCTAATCTCATAAGGTCTTAGGAGGAGCCTTTTCCTCCATTCTTCGCTTGCAGCAGCCTCTCTAGCCTGCGTTTGTTTTGGAGTGTCTGCTACAATATATGTAAAATGTGGTCTATAAATCATCTCATAACGCCCTGCAACAGCTTCAATACGTCATCTGCGCTTTTAGCTTCTTTCAATGCCTTTTTTATTTCGATCGCTTGGCTTGGCGAGAGGTAAAACATCGTGTCAGTGTACGGTCTACCTTCATATTCTTCCCTCAGCTTAAGCTTATCTCCTTCAACCTTAATCTTGATTGTATAACCATTATCGTATTTTATTTCTACCCCGTTATCTATTTTACGAAATGTCATTAATAAGAAGTAGAAGGGTAAGTTAAAAAATAAAAAGCAAGAGAGGTCAGATCTTTCCCTTATATTATATATAATAAGGAATATATGCAATTTTACAAAGAAAGGGGTTAAGGGAACGGAAAGCCTTAACATGTTTTAATTTCGTAATGGTGAAACCAACAGAGGGAGATAAAAACTAGGGAAAAGTTCGAGGAGGTATATATAGCAAAAGTACGAATTGAGGAAAAAAGGATAACGATAATTCGAACTGAACCTAGGTTAACTCCCCAGTTTACGTAAGATTTCGATCGCATCTTTCGTTTGTGTATACTGTATAATCCTGTCCAACTTCTTATGCCCAGTTATCTTCGCAATGATTGCAGGGTCTGTGGCGTTTTTTGCAAGGAAGGAGATCAGTGCATATCGCAACGAATGTGTGTTACATTTCAGATACTTCCGTGCAAACATCCTTATCCTCGCTTCTAGTTTATCATCGTCAATTATAAGTATCGATTTATAGGCTAGTCTGTTCCTGATGACCTCAGGAATAATGAAGAACCTTGTGTTGCCATGCTTTTCTGCCTTTAACTGGAATTCTTTTTGTCCTGATTCCACGAACGTCTTAAACGCTCTGATCGCTTCTTTAATTCTAGCACCGTTAACCAGCTGTATCAGAAGAATTGCAACATAAGCCTCATAGGGCATCAAGTTGAGATCAAATAGCTGTTTATAGGCGTTAATGAGTACTTTCTTAGCTTCGAGGAAATCCACCGAGTAGTCCCAGGTGTGTTCTATCTTCTTCTTGCCCAATGGCTTTAAGATCCTCTTAAGCACCTCGCTTTCCTCTCTCTTTCCTTTCTTCTTCTCCTCTTTTAGTCCTAACTTCACGGCAATCATATCAATAACATCAGTCCATCCTTTTTCCCTTGCCTCTTTCAAATACTCCAGAAGTTTAGGAGAGTTATCGGGAAGGTTTTGTATTATTTGCTTAAGTTCATCTCTGTCCATTTTTTCTCACATCCCTTTAGAACTATACTTGTCGGTCACGTTATCACTTTCTAAATTGAATACACAAACGTCAATGTTAGTATTAATTTTGTCTTTCTTCTTTACGTTACAAAACGTTGTCCATATAACGTTCTCTGAGACCTTACTGAGCATGCTTAGGATTTCACTGTGCTTGTCTAGGCCAGAGTAAATTCCAACGTCATACCTACCTAAATACCGTAAGTCGTCTTCTGTTACGTATCTTATAATGTAGTTGAGACTAAGCCCCTTTTTTACCACCTCTGGAAATATATAATTACTATAAATTACTGCATAAGGAGACCAACCCTCGAAAGTATCTACATGCTTAGCGTAATGCGACAGTATGTAAGCTAAATATCCATTTCCACCTCCTATTTCAATCACTTTCTTGCTCTTGACGGCCTCTATAAGTTTATCAAATCCCTTAATTTTGACCAAATCGTCGTAATCCCAAACCAATGGCACTTTCCAACCTAGGTCTTCGTCTACTCTTGCATATTTTATCGACATTCTAACTGACTGTTTCTCGGCGTAACTATCAATAGCGTAAATAATGTTCTTAGGAATTGTTTTAGGGCGTATTTTATCAATTTCCTTAAATTCGTTCATTTTCTTATCATCTCTTTTATTCCTCCTCATAGAGATCCTCCATGTCTTCTTCCAATTCCTCTTCCTCATCGTCACAAAT
>Ga0208662_100110_pt1 | contig 37886 bp, 35 predicted proteins | sample OSPB_host_MetaG_FD_187136 | JGI IMG/M metagenome (GOLD analysis project Ga0208662, IMG submission 187136) | Hot spring microbial mat communities from Yellowstone National Park, Wyoming, USA - OSPB_host_MetaG (SPAdes) (version 2) | ecosystem: Environmental > Aquatic > Thermal springs > Hot... | reverse complement strand
ATGGGAGATAATAGGGGTCTCTTCGACTATAACTCCTTTCAATTCCTTCAAGCCGGATTCAATATAAAATCTGGCCATCCTTGAGGACTGCCCTGAAAGTGCTTTCAATTCCTTCAAGCCGGATTCCTGCCTAACTTGTTAGACAGAAAAATTTAAATACCACTCCCCCACTTTCAATTCCTTCAAGCCGGATTCTTTACTAAAAATAGATGATAAAACATTTGAATTTATAAACTTTCAATTCCTTCAAGCCGGATTCAAAATTACCGAAAGATATTGTAGAATATGAAATTAAACCGGCTTTCAATTCCTTCAAGCCGGATTCAGGATCAGCCCAAAGGGCCACACCTCAGAGCCCTTCTTTCAATTCCTTCAAGCCGGATTCCTGTGCCTACCACGACGTTGAAGTTAATAGGAATCCGCTTTCAATTCCTTCAAGCCGGATTCTAAAACAAGAATGTTATACCTTTTTTTTTTTTAAAAACAGTAAACTTTCAATTCCTTCAAGCCGGATTCACCCTCTTTTCAGTTAAGACAATCCTCGACAGGAGGACATCTTTCAATTCCTTCAAGCCGGATTCAAAAGTAAGGAAAAGTTATACCATGGGTAAAAATAAAAATGCTTTCAATTCCTTCAAGCCGGATTCCCTAACCCGCTTTATTCCGGTTCAGCATTACAAACTGTACTTTCAATTCCTTCAAGCCGGATTCAAACGTCGTATTTGTATACTGGTATCTCACCATAGTCATGCTTTCAATTCCTTCAAGCCGGATTCTCGTACATGTGTTCAAGTCCAGTGCCATTCCAGTTATCATCTTTCAATTCCTTCAAGCCGGATTCAAAAAGAAGAAGAATTTAAGCAATTCTTCGAAAAAGAAATACTTTCAATTCCTTCAAGCCGGATTCCCAGAAATGGAGATGGAGGGAGTGTTGGTGACTGAGACCTTTCAATTCCTTCAAGCCGGATTCATAAAATCTATTCTTAGAACAACGCGAAGCGGCCATCATCTTTCAATTCCTTCAAGCCGGATTCTTTTCTTTCTTTCCCCTTTTCTTTCCCCTTTTGTTTCTTTCAATTCCTTCAAGCCGGATTCCTTTTGTCCTAACCCTTTGCTATTTATTTGGGTGCTTTCCCTTTCAATTCCTTCAAGCCGGATTCGTATTTGTAGGTTGATAAAATAATGTCCATCGTAACTGTTTCCTTTCAATTCCTTCAAGCCGGATTCGAAAGAAAAAGAAAGAAAAAAAGGAAAAAAGGGAGAAAAAGACTTTCAATTCCTTCAAGCCGGATTCGAAATAGATAAACAACAAATTGAAAAACTGTTTAAATTTTGCTTTCAATTCCTTCAAGCCGGATTCAAGAAATTATTCTAAATAAACTAACTAAACTAGGCCAGTATATCTTTCAATTCCTTCAAGCCGGATTCACACCTGCAACGGTTGGGTTATTATGTTCAATTTATCGTAGCTTTCAATTCCTTCAAGCCGGATTCATAAAGCAGGTTCAAATAAAAGATCCCCGAGAGAATTTTTAACTTTCAATTCCTTCAAGCCGGATTCTCAGCACTATTAGAGGAAGCAATATTAAGATATGCACTTTCAATTCCTTCAAGCCGGATTCCCAGGACTAGGGAAATATTTTTACAAATTCGAGTATGATACCTTTCAATTCCTTCAAGCCGGATTCATATACATGAAAACGAAATAGAACTTGGGATCAAGGCAAGCTTTCAATTCCTTCAAGCCGGATTCATGTATCTCTTATATGGTTTTGGTAATGTCTGCGTAATGACTTTCAATTCCTTCAAGCCGGATTCCTAAACCCTGGAGATATAGCGTACATAATAGGCATAAACACACTTTCAATTCCTTCAAGCCGGATTCCAATTACTACGCTTTGCATTTTTTCACCTGACCCTTCAGGGTCTTTCAATTCCTTCAAGCCGGATTCAAAAAAGGGGAAAAAGAAGAGAAAAGGAAAGAAGAGAAAACTTTCAATTCCTTCAAGCCGGATTCCGAGGGAGAGGACCCTGAGAAGGTGAAGATGGAGAGGATAACTTTCAATTCCTTCAAGCCGGATTCTCGAAGAACAAGACGATTACTACGAAGACGATGAAGAACACTTTCAATTCCTTCAAGCCGGATTCATTTCCAGTGGGAGGGAATGAGTATTGCGTGCTATATTGGGATACTTTCAATTCCTTCAAGCCGGATTCACAAGGAATTTAGTATGATGAGTTCATGTAAGCATTTTCAGTGCTTTCAATTCCTTCAAGCCGGATTCGTGAGGACAGTATTGCAGTCAATAAGGACGCTGCGTTTGTTACTTTCAATTCCTTCAAGCCGGATTCAAAAGGTGGCGGAGGAAAATCTTAATAAAAATCTAAAATTTAATACTTTCAATTCCTTCAAGCCGGATTCCCAGAAGAGCTAGCTAGGAGAATTATTACGCTTTATTCTTACTTTCAATTCCTTCAAGCCGGATTCTAAAGATACATTATTAAGGGGATTCAACATCATCAAGATAATCTTTCAATTCCTTCAAGCCGGATTCATGCGATAAAGAACCATGGTCTGTACCCGAGCATGAAAAATCTTTCAATTCCTTCAAGCCGGATTCGATCCCGATACTTACGTTATAAGATTGTTGGAGATAAGAAACTTTCAATTCCTTCAAGCCGGATTCCTGTTTCGGGAATTGTTCTCTATTATATCCTTTAATGGCTTTCAATTCCTTCAAGCCGGATTCAAAAGCTAGGACAAAAGCAAAAAGCCATTCTCCAATTTTTGGCCTTTCAATTCCTTCAAGCCGGATTCTTTTTGAAGGAGAGAGGAGGAAGTGCATGGCAAGAAGATACTTTCAATTCCTTCAAGCCGGATTCTCTGCATTTCCTAAGTTTATAGGTATTTTTCCAACTTCTTTCAATTCCTTCAAGCCGGATTCAAGAGAAGTTGTTGATAAAATATGATAATTACTCAATAACCTTTCAATTCCTTCAAGCCGGATTCTTCATTATAAAAAATATAAAAGTGTCATATTTTATAATTTAAACTTTCAATTCCTTCAAGCCGGATTCGGGGGGTTCCTACTCCTCCTCCCCACTTACATAGTTGAGAACTTTCAATTCCTTCAAGCCGGATTCTACGCATTTCCCACCAAGATTTATGGTTTTGCATAAATAATTCAACTTTCAATTCCTTCAAGCCGGATTCAAAATTCTAAAACAAATAACTCATTTACCACAAGTTTTCATGCCTTTCAATTCCTTCAAGCCGGATTCTTATGATTTTGCAAGAAGTATTTAATTTTCGTTATTACACCTTTCAATTCCTTCAAGCCGGATTCTTTAGTATTAAAACTTAATAATATGGTATCTGCATACCCGCCACTTTCAATTCCTTCAAGCCGGATTCCTATATTGTATTTCCGGTGTTTGTTTAGTTTCCTTTACTTTCAATTCCTTCAAGCCGGATTCTTGGACTCACTTCCGTTATTACTGGTTTATCAGTTCTAACTTTCAATTCCTTCAAGCCGGATTCATATATGAACTTTGTACAAAGGGAATTTCCGCAACCTGTATACTTTCAATTCCTTCAAGCCGGATTCAAAATGAGTACGGTATAGCTGTAAAGTTTAGTGTTATAGAACCCTTTCAATTCCTTCAAGCCGGATTCAGAAATTGTAGACTCAGAACTACAAAATTTGAAAATACAAATCTTTCAATTCCTTCAAGCCGGATTCAATAAATTCCTCTTGTTTCTTTCAATTCGCCATTATTATCTTTCAATTCCTTCAAGCCGGATTCATGCCACCATTTGATGAGTTTACAAGTTGGCAATGGAATTCTTTCAATTCCTTCAAGCCGGATTCACTAAATAAAGTCCAAACCCAAACAAATCCCCAAAATCTTCTTTCAATTCCTTCAAGCCGGATTCCTAAGTGGTCCACTGGGGTATATTTCTCCAAAGTATTACTTTTCTTTCAATTCCTTCAAGCCGGATTCAAAAAGATTGCTAAAGCGTGGGTTGGTTTACATAACAACAACTTTCAATTCCTTCAAGCCGGATTCACGTACGATAACTTCAAATTCGACGAATTAACAATAACGTTCTTTCAATTCCTTCAAGCCGGATTCGGCGGTATTGAGCTGTTTGAAATGGAGGTTAACGATAAGGGTACTTTCAATTCCTTCAAGCCGGATTCGTTTTCGTGGTCTGGCAAGTACGACGCGATAATAAGCAAACTTTCAATTCCTTCAAGCCGGATTCCGTGGGCCGCGCTAGAATACGCAGCCCTGGCGTGGGACTTGCCCCACTTTCAATTCCTTCAAGCCGGATTCTCCGCTCTCGCAAGGTCATGAAGTCAATGCTTAGGACATCTTTCAATTCCTTCAAGCCGGATTCTCCTCCCCACTTACATTGTAGAGAAAGAGTGGAAAAACTTTCAATTCCTTCAAGCCGGATTCAATTTGTACGAAAAGAAATCGTGCCGTTAGTTAAAAATTATCTTTCAATTCCTTCAAGCCGGATTCTTGGGGTTTATAAATTTTTCGCTCTGTTTTTTCCTTTTTTGTTCTTTCAATTCCTTCAAGCCGGATTCCTGGTTCAGGATACTTTTATATATTTAGGGTTAAACCCCAGCTTTCAATTCCTTCAAGCCGGATTCAACATTTCAAATGGGTTAAAATAAATATAAATGAATTTTTCAACTTTCAATTCCTTCAAGCCGGATTCATGGCATGAATGGCATGAATGTGCCACACACCCATGGCACGAACTTTCAATTCCTTCAAGCCGGATTCCGATATTTTCTACATGAAAATGGTCAGCGGCGGGTTATTAACTTTCAATTCCTTCAAGCCGGATTCGTGACTGAGACAGAGCCTGTAACGGAGACGGTGTTAGTAACCTTTCAATTCCTTCAAGCCGGATTCGTAACAACGCAGGTACCGTTTTTGAACTCCTTGCAGCGTCTTTCAATTCCTTCAAGCCGGATTCAAACAAAACAACGTTAATAATTACAGTGAGCAGAACGACTACGACTTTCAATTCCTTCAAGCCGGATTCATCTAACATACCAAAAATACTATTACATGACGGTCTCCACCGCACTTTCAATTCCTTCAAGCCGGATTCAAAAATGGGATTAATAGAAGCAAAATTTGATGTCATAGATGACTTTCAATTCCTTCAAGCCGGATTCTGTCAATGTCTGATGATAACGAAGAACCTGAAGATATTTTCTTTCAATTCCTTCAAGCCGGATTCCTGCCTGCAAGCAACGTGTAGGGATGCAGCTTAGCAACGGGGCTTTCAATTCCTTCAAGCCGGATTCCCCCCAATGTCATCCCGCCCGAATATGGGCGGGAATTTGGCTTTCAATTCCTTCAAGCCGGATTCATGAAAGCGTCAAAAGTTGCACTAAGGATGGAGAAAATGTTAGTACCTTTCAATTCCTTCAAGCCGGATTCAAGAGGAGGTGGAGAAGGAGAGAAAGGTTGGACGAGGCAAACCTTTCAATTCCTTCAAGCCGGATTCAAAGAAGTAATAATCCGAAAAGAAGAGAAAATGAAAATCTTTCAATTCCTTCAAGCCGGATTCCATCTATTAAAGAAGAAGAAAAAATTAGAGAGATTGAACCTTTCAATTCCTTCAAGCCGGATTCAAAGCGTTGGTATACGGTAGTTTAATAGCGACAAGTGGAGTCTTTCAATTCCTTCAAGCCGGATTCTTATTCCGATTACTTGAGCTTGTTGAATGAAGTAGGTAACTTTCAATTCCTTCAAGCCGGATTCGTGTGGTAATAACTGTATTTCATAAACAGTTTTTATGCCATTACCTTTCAATTCCTTCAAGCCGGATTCATAATAAGAGGCATGCTTGACATGGGCTTTGCAGATCTTAACTTTCAATTCCTTCAAGCCGGATTCATGGTACATTCGTTAAGCCTAACGACGAAAATATGAAGTTCAACTTTCAATTCCTTCAAGCCGGATTCTTTATACGAAGAAACTACAGTTCAAACTTCTCTTTATTCTTTCAATTCCTTCAAGCCGGATTCGTCAAGAAGGAAATCAGGAAGAACAAAAACAAGTAGACACGCACTTTCAATTCCTTCAAGCCGGATTCTTTTGTTTGGACCTCCAGTCGGGGGCGTTTTTTGTTTCTTTCAATTCCTTCAAGCCGGATTCCGGGATCCTCGGAGCGATCGGGATCCCCTCACGGCTGTTATCTTTCAATTCCTTCAAGCCGGATTCATTCGGTTTTGTTGGTTAAAAAAGATCTGGTTAAAAGAGCTTTCAATTCCTTCAAGCCGGATTCAAGGTGCGACTGGACAGGAAGTACCTAACGCTGCTTGATCGCCTTTCAATTCCTTCAAGCCGGATTCAAACGATCAAGTGGAATATGCATTAAAAATACTGAAAAATCTTTCAATTCCTTCAAGCCGGATTCCAAAACGACGAAAACAAAACTAATCAGAACGGTGAAACAGACTTTCAATTCCTTCAAGCCGGATTCTGGAATTATAATTTGAGGTACAGCAACCCTCATCCTATACTCTTTCAATTCCTTCAAGCCGGATTCGTGTTTAACAAAATAGGAATTTTTATATATAAAAACGAAGACTTTCAATTCCTTCAAGCCGGATTCCCTCCTCCCCCGCCCCATAGTTGAGGAGGAGTGGCAAAGCTTTCAATTCCTTCAAGCCGGATTCCGTTACTATGCGAGAAGATATATGGGTGATGACAATGAGCTTTCAATTCCTTCAAGCCGGATTCATGAGTGAGAAAATGAGTTACAAATTAGAAGTTCAGTTAAACTTTCAATTCCTTCAAGCCGGATTCTGATAACGACTTCTTTAACTTGCTAAGAGATGCAGAAAGCTTTCAATTCCTTCAAGCCGGATTCAAAAAATAGTACTTAGTGGATTAGGGTTCGCGATACCAGTTTCTTTCAATTCCTTCAAGCCGGATTCCTTTCAATTCAATATGTGCATGTGGATGGAAAAGATGAGCTTTCAATTCCTTCAAGCCGGATTCACAAAAAAGAGGACAATATAATCAAAAAATAGATCTGAACTTTCAATTCCTTCAAGCCGGATTCGTATTGATGTTCGTGTACAGCTTGAGTTGTTTGAAAAGGACTTTCAATTCCTTCAAGCCGGATTCAGCGAAAAGCTTAAATACTAGTTTATCTAATATTATATTCTTTCAATTCCTTCAAGCCGGATTCTATAGTCTGCCACCCTGGGGTCTGTTTTTCTAAAAACCCCCTTTCAATTCCTTCAAGCCGGATTCTCGGTGATAAAAACAACTTAATCGTTTTCATAACGTCTAACTTTCAATTCCTTCAAGCCGGATTCACAACTATAAAGGATGACAGATTTGAAGAAATAGAGCAAGCTTTCAATTCCTTCAAGCCGGATTCCCCAAGAAATCGAAGATGAAATACAAAGACTACAGAAAATAGTCTTTCAATTCCTTCAAGCCGGATTCCTCTTTTGCAGAGATGAGGGGAGAATGGAAGGGTGAATACTTTCAATTCCTTCAAGCCGGATTCTTTTCACCTCGTTGTTGCAGTTAGAAGCGTAAATTAACTTTCAATTCCTTCAAGCCGGATTCGTGGCTGGGGAATTCAGCCAAATAGCAAATGAGCTCTCCTCTTTCAATTCCTTCAAGCCGGATTCAAACAGTAAAAATGGATGAAGACTTGCAGACAACTGCGTTCTTTCAATTCCTTCAAGCCGGATTCATAATCTACAAACATAAAAATATTTTCCTTCATGGTTCCAACTTTCAATTCCTTCAAGCCGGATTCCTTAACGCTGTAGACCGACCTCATGGAGTCGAGGAATTCAACTTTCAATTCCTTCAAGCCGGATTCGCTACGAATTGTATTAATCAGTGGTGTCAGGCGGTAACGAGCTTTCAATTCCTTCAAGCCGGATTCTGCACTCGATTTATCACATCCATATTGGATTCAGGTTATTTCTACTTACAAATTATTTATACTCCCCCACTTTTATTTTTTTCCCTCATCCAGACATCCCTCGTTGATTTGAAAAACTCTTGGCACTTCTGGATGACTTTTCAAGTAAAACTCATTATTCCATTAAATAGAATGCTCAAGAATTCCGCATAAATAGCGTCTGGATGATGTTTTGAAGAATGCTATTTCAAAAAAATAAAAACAACGTTTTTTTATCTCCTAACTAGATTAACTTATAACTGGTGAATAAAATTAATTTATTTGAAGTAATACTAAATATATGGATCCTATCATAACTGGGATTGACATTAAACACTACGCATTCTGCCCCCTTATTATTTACTACAATAGAGTAATGAATGTTGACGAGAGGTTTACAGAGGCAATGAGGGAGGGAGGGGAGATTGACAAGGAGGAGGAAATAAAGTTCGTATATCCCTCTCTTTCCCCGAAGAGGGTTGAGAGGAAGCCTTACCTCTACTCAGCCAAGCTTAACGCCTCTGGAACTCCTGACTTCGTGCTGCACTTCGATTTCCATTCCTCTCCCCTGGAAGTTAAGTACTCTGAAAAGAAGCACAGAGACCACTTTCTCCAAGTGAAATACTACTCCCTGTTGATGAGGGAGCTCAACTACAAGGTTAAGGTAGCATTTCTATATTATAAACCTTTGAAAGAGTTGGTCAGGGTTCACGTAAGCGGGGAGGAGTTGGATGAGGTCAGGGAGATAATAGAGAGGATAAAGAAGATAATACTTAGGGGTAAACCGTTGAGGGTAAGGAAACCTTCCAGGCTTTGCATTAATTGCGGGTGGTTAACTACGTGCAAACCCAAGTTTGAAGGAAGGGTAGCTTACGGTGGTTCCTGGTGAGCGGGTTGAAGAGGAAGGTAGCTATTATAGACAAGTGGGGCTCATTTGTCAAGGTAAGGAACGGGATGATAATAGCTGTTAAAGGGGAAGAGGTTCTATGGGAGGTATCACCTGTAGAGCTCTCAACAATCGTCTTCACAGTTAATGCAGGGATATCGAGCGAGGTCATTAGGCTGGCAAATGAATACGGAGTCGACGTCGTATTCCTCAAGGGTAATTACCCAATGGCTAGGCTCCTTAATTATAAATACGGCGGTTCACTGAGGGTTTGGACGTCCCAGCTCAGGGAGTTTAAGAAACCCCATTATTTAGCTAGAAAAATAGTGGAGGGCAAAGTTCATAACCAATACATAGTCTTGAGGTATTACCAAAGGAAATACGAGTTCTCATTCTTAGACGAACCAGTTTTCACCCTCATGGATTACGAGTCGAAGGCTAAAAGCGCCAAGACAAGGGAGGAGGCAAGGGAATTAGAGGCCCACGCGGCAAAACACTACTGGAAAGGTGTTTCAAACCTCCTACCTAAATGGGTTAATTTCAGGGGGAGGGAGAAGAGGGGTGCAAAGGACGCATTCAACTTGTCCTTGAACATTGGGTACTCTGCACTTAAGGTAATAGCCTGGAAGGCAGTTGTCATAGCTGGGCTCAACCCATACTTGGGTTTTCTCCATTCCTTCAGGAACGGGAGACCTTCCTTAGTTTTTGATATAATGGAGGAGTTCAGGGCCCCCTTTGTGGATAGGCCGTTGATTGTGGCATTCAGGGAGGGGAAAATAATAGATGGGCTCATGAAGTACTTAGAGGACTTGAAGAGGGAGCGGAGGGAAATAGACAGGACTCCCTTAAAGGAGGTATGGAAAACAGTTATGAATTCCATTAAGGAGGAGGAAGTAATTACCCAGGCCAGGAGGTTAGCTAATTACTTAATTGGAACTGAGGAGGAGTACAAGCCATTCAAGGTGGCATCTTGATTTACCTGGTTATCTACGATATATCTGACAACAAGTTGAGGGGCAAAATAGCTAAGTTCCTAAAGCAGATGGGATTGAAGAGGGTGCAGAAGAGCGCCTTTGTTGGGAGCCTTAAGTCCTCTGACATTAGGAACCTAGAGTCTGGGATAAGGTTAATAGTGAAGGGAAAGGTGGACTACAACGTCCAACTTTACCCTTTAACTGAAGTACTATTCAACCAGAGGGTAATCTTCTCAACACCAAATTACAGCCCAGAGGAGGAGGAAGTCATATGAAATTATAGGCTTTTGATTTCATGGAGAGCGTCTATAAAGTAAACGATATCGTATAGTTTTCATGTGACTTCCTTTATGATATTTATGGAAATTTGTAGTTAAAGCTGTTTAGATTACCTGAAACCACAAGTTTAGTAAAGTTATTCATGGAAACGCAATTGACGTTATATTAACGCTATTAACCTTTAGCATTTTCAATTCCCCACTGTAAGAGCAAGGCAGATTTGATCTATAATAACTGTTAACGTTCTTAATTTATCCGTTTGTTCCGAGGCCCTCTTGAGGTAAAATAGGGATTTACTGACATTTATGATAAAATTATATATTTAGAATTAGTTTTAAGTTTATCTCCATAAAATACTTTAAACTCTTGGGGAAATGTGATTCACTCTGTTCTTCCCTTTAATGTTTAAAGGGAGTTCTTTTCACTAAGAGAGGTGTTTCATTCAACTGCTTTTCATTTTCATGAGATTTTCTTGATTTGCGCTTCAATACATTAGTACATGAAAGTGAAATAATTACTTCCTCAAAAATTACTTGACGCTCATGTTTCCCTTTAACATATGTATTCCCCAATTTCAAAGGATTTTTAATTTTTAAAAGTTACTTGAAATTTTGGGATACTACTAACAGTATTTTACTTAAAATTGCTCATCGAGCCTTCACTTTTACTCGATGAACTCAGCATTAATATAGCCTCAACAATTAACTATCCATAGTCATTGCTATTATTGTCACTGTTATTACTTCTAATTCTCCTCATTAATTTTAGGGCGTTCTTCGCTCTATTAGCCATAGCAATTATTTCGGCTTCCTTAGAAGTCTTCCTCTTCCGCCTCACTTCCCTTATGTCCATTTTCATTCAAGGTTAAATTGGTAATCCTAGTTTATAAACTAAGATCAAGAACACGAGTTCGCGCCTAACCATCAATTTAATCCCAACGTAACCACCTTGATACCACAAGTATTTGAAAATGACCACATCTAAATCTAATAGACAAGGAAAGACTTTATCAATTTGTGTATGCTAAGTTATCTTCAAAATACCCACCCTTCAAAACTAATTTAAATCCGTTATGAAGGTCAGGTCTTAGATTAAAGGGCTATATAAGATAGTCAAACTCTTCAGAACGCGTTAACACCACTAGTTCATTATATCTAATGAGATATCTAAGGTAAAACTCCTAATGTATAAACTCCAACACCCTTACAGAAACGTGAGGAAATATGGGAGTTTGTATTCAGTTATTAGGAAAGTAAATAATATAATTATATTTAAACAAACATAAATGATAAATATCTATTTAAACTTCTGCCCTAATGATAAAATTTAATAAAGTTTAATGAAAAACAAACATATGGAACAGGAAAACAAGAGATTGGGGATAATTGTGCAGTCAGGGGCTGCAAATAGGATATGCTGTGTTGCCGTGTATTCCGCTGCAGCTTTGGCGTCTGGGTGGAAAGTGACCCTTCACTTGGTAAACGAGGGGTTAATTGCGTTCAAAAAGGGAGTTGCAAAGAAGATATGGGGGAGCATGAAGCCAGAGGACTTCAGTATATATCCTGGTGCGTACCATCAAGAAGTTCAGGTTTTCCTCAGGAAAGTTCAGGAAATGATAAGGGAAGGGAAGTTTCAAGATTGGCCAGACATGCTATCTGAACTTAAAAAGCAATATCCAGACAATTTCAGGATATATGCTTGCCCTATTGCAGCCGCTGCATATAACGTAAAAAAGGAGGACTTGCTAGATATAGTGGATGAAATAAAGGGCGCTTTATCCTTTTTAGAGGAAGTCTACCCAGGGATTGTAATGGTATTCTGAGGTAACAGTGATGAAAGTTGAAGGATGTTTTTGAAAAGTTTAAAGAAAATATGGAAAAATATAAGAGTATAGGACTAAACCCATTGTCTTTAGCTACAGGATGTGCAGTGAAGGTTGATCTAATAGATATAGTTTATCCAGCCTTAAACATGATAAGGAAGGACTTGGAGGCAATGAACATAGAAATACTCCCTAGGGAGGACGCAGACATCTTTGTTTCCAGGGAAGAAATGGAAGTGAAGAGGGTGATAAACTCTGGTGAGTTTGGAGCTGACAGAGCGATCAGCCTTATCCAGGTTAACCAGCAAACTGCTTCTAGTCCAGAGAGTTTCGCCCGATTTTTGCTAAAGGTTTACAGCTCAGTGAAAACGGGAAAGAGGTTAATTATAGGGAAGGGGCACTCAATCGTGACTACTAAGAACGACGGAGAGGTGGCGGTTCTGGACATGATCAAGTTGGGAGGGAGGAAGTTAAACTCATATACTGCTGCAAACAATGATACAATACAAATAGTTGATCCACTCGAGGAACCTGGATCACAGATGCAAACTGACGTGGCTATATCTAATTCACTTAACGATTTATTCACTAAGGGAGTTTATAAGGACTTAGTTTTAATTCCTCTAGTAGATGCCCCGGAGAGGAAATTAAAGGAGAGGATTCTCTCTAACTTCTATGATTACTCAAGGAGGTATAATATAGAGGTGAAGGAGGAAATACAACCTGAAACAAACACCCTCATGATTGGGGCTACGGTTATAGGGAAAAGCGACCACGAGCTTCCAGTTTACTATTCAGAGGTAAGAGAGAACATGTATGTCCTAGTTACTAGGCCTGTAGGTGAATTAACTCCAGTAAATGTTTACCTATGGTTACTTGCCTTACCTGATCTTTTAGAGGACTTGGAGAGGAGGGGAATAAGTTTGAGGAGGTTAGAGGAAGTCAAGAGGAGGGCAATTGATTACATGAAGAAGCCAAATATTGAGGTAGCGGAGGCTATATATAATCGTTTACCTGAGTTCGGGAGGAGCTTCGACGTGAAAAACCACATTGCTATGACTACAGATGTCACCGGGCCGGGCATCTTCGTGATCAAGGAGTTTGCAGAAAAGGCTGGAGTAGACATAGAATTATTTGAGGTTCCAGTAATCGACAATGATATATGCGAGTTCGCAACTGAGAACTTCATAATTCCCAACTCAACAGCTGGGACTAACGGTGCAACTATAATATTTGCTACAAGGAAAGTCACGGAAGACCTGATGCAGGAGTTAAATAAGAAGGGATTAGAGCCAAAGGTTATTGGAAAGGTATTGAAGAAGGGTGAAGGATGTGTATATGCACCTAGGGGAATATTAAAGCTCATTCACAGGGAAAACATCTTAAAGTATTTTAGGGTAAAAGAGTAATTGAAGTCAATTAAATAATTAATTCTATTAATTAAATTCAAAATAATTTATCTTAATAGATTTATATTTATTATTATATAAGAAAAGCATTGCATTTAGAGCTAGAAATATTTTATTAAGGTTAATACATTATTAAGAGTAATATGAGCGGAAGCATGAGGATAACGAAAACGCTTGACTTGAGAGGAACCTATTGCCCAGTCCCTGTAATGGAGACTGCAAAGGCGATTAGAGATGTTAAAATAGGGGAAATAATCGAAGTACTTGCTACAGACCCCTCTGCTAAACCAGATATAGAGACCTGGGCCAAGAAGGCAGGACAGGAAGTGATTAAAGTAGAACAATCTGGTGGAGTAATAAGGGTTTTAGTGAGGAGGACTAAGTAAATAACGAAAGCATGCAAAGTTAACTTGGGCAAAAACGAGTATTTGTTTTAGCACTACATCAGGTTAGAGATCATCCCCTGACCAGTTTCATTCCTTCTTTATAAATAGCTTCAACGCTTGGTATTACAGCTTTCTCGAGGGGCTCTGAAAAGGGTATTGGGACGTCTGGCACTGCCAACCTAGATATAGGTTTCTTCAACTCCCCAAGAGCTTTGCTCTGTATCCTGAAAGCTATTTCACCTGTTACACCGTAACTCATGTAGTCTTCATCAACTATCAATACTCTCCCAGTTTTCCTTGATGAATTTACAAGTAAGTCCTCGTCTAGAGGGATTAACGCCCTAGGATCTACTACCTCAGCTGATATTCCTTCCCTTTCAAGCATTTCAGCTGCCCTCAAAGTCCTGTGAACCATTAAGCCCAGTGCTATGATAGTTAAGTCCTTCCCCTCCCTCCTTATTACCCCTTTGCCTATATCTATTGTATAAGGCTCCTCAGGAACCTCCTCTTCTCTACCTTCATATGGTAGGAATGGAAGGCCTGTTAATAGCTTGTGTCCAAAGATCACAACAGGGTTCTGGTCTCTTAGAGACGCTATAGTTAGCCCCTTTGCATCATATGCAGTAGATGGAACCACTACCTTGAATCCAGGCAAATGAGCGAAGAGGCTATAAAGAACTTGGGAGTGTTGAGCTGCGTCACCATAACCACCTCCTATAGCGGTTATTATTGTGACTGGTTCCGTGAATTGACCCCCTGACATGTAGTGGTTTTTAGCCATGTGGTTGAACATTTGATCGAACCCTGCACCAAGGAAATCCACGAACATTAACGAAACTACAGGGTGAAGACCAAGGGAGGCCATACCTACTGCCATCCCCATGAATGTCTGCTCAGTTATTGGAGTGTCAATGACCCTCTTCCTCCCGAATTTATTGAATAACCCCATTGTAAACCCAAAAACTGCGCCCCAGTAAGTGACGTCTTCCCCTAGGACTACTATGTTCTCGTTCCTTTCCATTTCCTGGCTTATTGCCTCCGATATGGCAAAGGATATCCCCTTTACTTTCCTCACTTGAAAACACCCCTTAGGGCTTCAGAGGGGTCAGGTAAGGGACTTCTTTCAGCGTACTCAATTGCCTCCCTCACTTCCTCTCTAGCCTTTTCCCCAATTTCCCTTAACTCCTCTTGGCTAGTTAAACCCAATGCAATCAACCTCTTACCTAGCCTGTTTATGGGATCTAACGACCTCCATAACTCCACTTCCTCCCTTGTCCTGTATTCTTGACCATCCCCTTCGAAATGTCCCCTAAACCTGTATGTTAGAGCCTCTATGAGCATAGGGCCATCCCCTTTTCTAGCCCTCTCTATTGCCTTATTTGAAGCCCAATAGACGTCTAACACATCCATACCATCAACCAATATAGAGGGAACATTGAATCCCAACCCCCTCTGGTAATGATGTGTAGTAGATACTGAAAATGACTTAGGAGTTGAGTCTGCATACATGTTGTCCTCAATAACTACAACCAGAGGGAGCTCCCAGAGGGAGGAGACGTTTAGTGTCTCGTAAAAGGTCCCATGGTTAGCAGCCCCTTCCCCTGCAAAGGCCACTGCCACGTTATTAAGCCCCTTATACTTAAAGGCGAAAGCAGCTCCCGCTGCCTGGGGAAAGGAGGCGCCAACTATTCCACTACACGAGAACCTGACTGAGGAATCGAAGAGATGCATATGCCCTCCTTTTCCCTTACATAGCCCCGTCTCCTTCCCGAATATTTCAGCCGCTAAGCTCTTTAAATTTACCCCCTTAGCTATTGCGTGATGATGTGGTCTGTGAGTGCTCACAACAACATCCCCTTTGCTTAAGGGAGAACAAACTCCTACTGCAACTGCCTCTTGCCCTGAAGACAAATGCATTTCCCCCCTTATTGATCCAGCGGCCATATTAAACGGGTTTTTCCCCTCATAATATTTAGAGGCTATCCCCTCTTCAAACTCCCTTATTAAGGACATCTTATAATACATGTCAATGAGTTTCTCCTTGCTTAACTTCAAGGAATCTATGATATAGACTAAGTCCTTTAAAGTAGGCTCAGGTTTTAGGATCAATATCTCACTAATTATTTTTAGTTTTAGAGTTTATAAGTATTACTCACGTTTAATTAAGATAACGTATTTACTTAATATTCTCACTTTAGAGGTTCTATCATTATAATTTTTTATGATACATATCAAACTAAATAAAAATTAATCTCACAAACGTTGAACTGTCATGAAAGTGAAAAAGATTTACCAGGGGATTTCTCCCTGTGGATTGTTGATGATAGATTAAGTATGAGAATATTGTCCAATACTACACGAGAAATCAAAAATTCACCAAAGTGTTGCCTTAATGGTAGTTAGAATTTAAAATGAATTGAAAAACTGGAACAAGGTATTAGTTAACATAAAATTAAAATGGTAAGAAAGTTTAGTAACCATCACAAAGTAAAGCCAATTTAGGAATGGAGATAAAGAAAGCCCTAAGAGAGGAAATTTCATGATTGGGAATTCCACAATGTAATCCTCTTAAAAGTTGGGGTATTCATAGTATCCATTGAGTCAAAGTAAGTAATAGAAGTTGAAGTTCATAATGTGAGCAACTTATACTTACAGATTAAACACATTAAATAGTTTGGAGAACTCCTATGAACAAAGGGATCAGACACTCCAGCATAACTTTTAAACTCTTTAGCTTTTTTCAATGTTAAAGATAAAAATTCACCACGTTTTTCATTACTTTTAATCCCAACCACGTCTCCTAATCGATCATATGCGCTAATCCTTAACTCTTTGGGCTAGTGAGGGAAAAACACTCACACTCCTATCCACCTCCTCAACTCCAGTAGACAGAGTTCTTCATTAGTATAGAGTTTTACTAAGGGTAAATACTTAAGGTATAAGAGTGGAAGAGGATTGCTAATTTTACTCTATCTTTAGCTTAAAGTTAGAATCTAAGAAATATGAAAATTCATATCAAAATTATAAGCCAATTAATAAACATTTATTATCTATGTGGAGCTCTTTGTAAATTGATTATTTCCCATATATATAAAAGAATATTCGTAACTTAAGACTATTAAATCGTTTGCCTTTCTGCATTCACATCTCATAGTAACTATTTTTCCACCTTTCACGCTTTTGCTATCCCTAACATCAATTACTTCGAAAATTGAATAAAGTGTATCGTTTGGATAAACGGGTGAAATGAACTTTACGTTGTTAAGTCCTAACATAAGAATAGGCTCTTCTTCCCAATCTATAATGTTTGATCTTAACAAGAGTCCTTGGCATATGCTTAGTGTTAATAGACCATGGGCAACCCTCCTCTTGATGATATCATTTTTAGATGCGTATATTTCATTTGTATGTGCTGGATGGTAATCTCCAGTGAGTCCAGCAAATATCACTATATCAGCCTCTGTTAAAGTTCTTCCTGGAGTTTTGATTTTACTTCCAAGTTTTAGTTTTTCAGTCATATGATGTTTGTTTCTGTATAATTTTTAAGCAAAATCCCTTACTTGTAAAGGGGGTTGTTTATAAATCCTAGGTTAATAATCAGACGTGGTAAATTTAAATGGCTAGAGGTATTTATACATTGAAGGTTGCACTAAGGCATTATGGAGATTGGTCCGAGATAACAGAGAAATTTCCTGAGATTAGCATAACATGCCAGGAATTTTACCCAAATCCCTTCAGCAATTATAACTTTGAAATCTTAGACGTCGAAGCTCATGATAAGGCAACACTCGAAAAGTTCTATGAAAATTTTAAGAAAGCCAATAATGTAAAAAAGGTCATTTTTCTTAATAGATATAAGTTAAATTACAAGATTGGATTTCTAGGAGGCTACGATTTTTCTATTAAGAGAATTTTCCTGGAAAATGGATCAATTATCCTAAACACTAAAGTTAAAAAAGGAATGGAGTTTTTCTATGTAATTTTGTTCAATGCAAACAGAAGTGCTATAGACAGAATTAAGAGTATAATAGAAGAAAAAGGGTATGTTTTTGATTTTTCAAGGAATCTAATTAGGCATGAAATTAGGATTTCGTCTACTGTACTTACTAGAAGGGAAAGGGATATACTGGAATATGCTTACAAAAAAGGATATTTTGAGGTAAATAGGAAGGTTAAGCTGGAAGATATAGCAAATAAGTTCCATGTAACTAAGACAACTGCCAATTTTCACTTAAGGAACGCTATCAAGAAAATAACAGGCGACTACCTTTTAGACTACGGTAACTTGGATAATAGTGATTATATTTAATTCTCTGAGAGCTCTGGAACACTGTATTTCCTTGCATCAATTCCAATAATTACTCCTAATATTGTGGTAGCTAAGAAATATATAGCTAATCCTATTGTTAAAGACACTGCAGTTAATGGAGTAGAGATAAAGAGCGGTCCAATTAAGGCTCCAATTGTTGCCCCAACTTTACCCATTGCATATCCCCATCCAGCTGCAGTACCTCTTTCATTAGGTCCAAAGAAAGCGTTTATAGACGTCATTCCTTGAGCTACTGGACCTATGACGTGACCAAATATAAATGTGCAGACAAAAACTACGAAAAGCCATGTAGGCAAGTTTAGAAGGAATGCAAGTGATAATCCGAGGAACGAAATTGCTATAATTGCTCCACCTACTATATATTGAGATTTAGTCCCAACTTTAGGAGTCAATATAGGGCTAACTATTGAACCTATTACTCCAGCCCCGTAATAAATTGCAGAAATTTCTATTGATGCTAAAGCTCCAGCTAATTTAAACGCTAATAACATGAATGGGACAAAGAATTCAAAAGACCAAAAATCTATTCCTCCTGAAAAAACTCCGTTTAGTGAATATATAACTTCTTTCCACTTCTCTCTCCTGAAGATTGAAAATACGCTCTTAAGACCTACTCCCTTTTTCCTGTATTCAACGTCAATATCTGGAACGTTTTGTAACTCTATTCCATAAGTTTTCTTGAGAATTCTTTTAGCAGTCGCCAATTTACCCTTATATGCTAACCACAGGGCAGACTCAGGTATTCTAGACCTCAAAATTAGGATTATGAAAGCAAAAATTCCACCTATTATCATTATAAGCCTCCATAATAATGGGTCTATTAATGAATTAGTTATTAACCAAAGAGGTAGAACTATTCCAAATATAGTCACTTCATACATTGTATACCATTGAAGTTGCCACGCATTGGACCATACTAGCCTTTGCTTCGCCTCAAGGTATTCGAAGATATATGTGAAACCAGTTGCCGTATCGGCACCTAGAGCGAAGCCTAAAATGAGCCTAAATATAGAAAACTCTAGTGGATCTGTGGACAGGCCCGCGCCAAATGCCATAATAGTAAAAATTATCATGTTTATAGTAAACATGTTCCTTCTCCCTATTTTATCAGTTAACCAACCGCCTATAACAGAGCCGACTATAGCTCCAATTTGGACAGAAGCTATCGAGAAACTGTAAATAATTGGCGACATGGATGAAAACGTATTGCGAAAAGCGTTTACACCGAAGCTAAAAGCGCCAAAATCATAGGCGTCTAACCATAGAGAGGCCATGGCTATAATTACAATATACCTAGATGAGATATTTTTTGTTGATAAAACTGCTCTAAATACCTCCCTAATCCCTTTTTCTATTTCTTCCCTTTTGACTTCCATGTGGATTTTTATATAACTTAATTTAAAAATACTATATCTTATCTGTAAGAATTTCGAGTTTGCTAAAAATTTACTCTTATTAGAATTTCGGAACTATAACGTCCATATAGCTTATTATACGTACTTCATTAAATTGATCTTTTTATTCTAATTGGCTCCTATTTGAGAACTAAAGGCCAGCAATACTAATTCACTTGTTATGATGTATATGCATTATGCTTCTTATAACCTTGTTAATAGCGCTCCTTATCAATGCCGAAACCTCGGTTTTACTAATACCAAGCTCCACACTTAGATCGAATAGATTGGCTTTTCTGGGAATATCAAAATATCCCTTATTAAGTGCTCTATTAATTAAAATTTTCTCTTTGCTTGTAAATGCCAAGTAGTATAATGCTCCTGATGAGACAAACGCTAACACATCGTTTAATTTACTCCTTTGTATAGACAATATTTCTATATAAGAATCTTTTTCGAGAAACTTAATTAAGTTTTTAGCCTTGAAGCTATCAGAAATAAAATAGAAAGTTTCTTGATTATTCGCCACAACTTGAACGAAGCTGTTAATTCCACTTTTTAAGAATTTCGATACACTAGTAAATGCTATTGGTACTTCCATTTCCATCAGGAATAGGTTACTTTGTAGTTTATTTATGTGAAAATTCGTAATATGATATCTCTTCCTGAAGCTATTTTTATGTAAAGTTTCGATTATTATAGACCTCCTCGCTTTACATACCCTCAATGCTCTTAGACTTGGAGGAGTTAAGTTTAGGCTTACTATAGTATCAACGTAATCTTTAGAAATTTCGGAACTCCAGCAATTCTTGTGCAGTAATTCAACCCTGTAAACATTTAGTTCCCCAATATCTTCTCTCATTACATCCTTATGTATTGTAAATAGAAGTGCATTTAATAAGCTTATATAGTTCTTAAAGTAGCTATTTATCTAACATTTAGCTTATGAGGGATATTATTAATAGTTTCTAAAGGATTTTATCATATGAGGGATTTGATGAAGATGGCATTAAATGTCTTTCAAATATATAAATCTCTTAATTCCCTTGCAATTACATTTATATTTTCGTTGTTCTTCATGAACTCAAGGATTACTTTACCGCTCCTCTCATGAATCTTAGTATACCCCGGCTTATTTGGTCTAACATATGAAAAAATCACTGAAGATATTGTATTTAGATATGAATTGGAATGTTCTAGGTTTACATTCTTGTCAAGCCATGCATTTACGTTATAGCTCTGCCCTCCGTGTTTAGAATAGACTTTTATTTGTATCTCTTTAGATAATAGCCACTTTAAAAATTTCACAATCCTTTCTACGTTATTTATTGCTCTCCTAGATATTGCTATACCCGCTCCGCCTAGGGTTGCTCCCGTAGGAATATAAGAGGTAGTAGGAATATCTTTGAACATAATTAGTTTCTTTCTATAACCAATTTTTGAGTAATTGAAGTAACCATATACATACGGTATATAGCCTATTTCATTGCTTTCTGACATTTCATCTAAGATCTCAATAGCATCTGTGTTGTAGCTTTTTGGATGTAGAAACTCAGATATATCTAATAGGATTTCTAATGCTTTAGGAAGTAATTCATTTCCGATTTTCCTGAAATCACTAGCACTGGTTTCACTTGATATGTTAAATAATATGCTTAAGAATGTAGAATGAGCGTGCAAAGGTTTTAACGGGATAGCCACTTTATATGATAGTTCCCTCTCAGTTCTTCTTGCTAACTCCAATAATCCTTTCAAAGATCTAGGAGGATCACTTAAAATGTCTGGTCTAAAAGCTGAGAATTGGGCACTTACATCTATTGGTAAAGCCCATATATGATTTCCGTATTTATAGGAATTGAAGCTGTCTCCTAATGATTGAGCTTTTATTTCCTCTAATGTCTTTTCGTCCATTAATAAATCAATAGGCATATATTTTCCACTTATTGCAGCGTCTCCAATAGAAGGATAATCTATTACGATTAAATCGTACTTCTCTGCTAATTCCTCTGGAGGTCTCATCGTAAAATCATAGAGGGACTGCTTTTCCCACTTAATGCAGAATTCGCTATCAACCTCAATGCTATATTTATGGCTAGCTGCCTCTAGCCCAGAATACCCCCTTGGATCATCCCAAGTTATGCCTCTTAATTCACACATGCAAACTATTTTGACTCACTATTAAATAAACTAAATTATAACTGGTAAGATTATCCTTATCTTTTACTGTATTTCTCCTTAAAGCTAAATTACTCCTTTTCTCTTATACTCTTCAATTTGATTTCTGTTTAGACCTACAAGATTCAAATAAACTTCCTCGTTATGATATCCTAAGGGATAACCTCCTCCCCATTTAACCTTTCCAGGCGTTTTCTCAAGTTTTAAAGCAGAACCGGCAACTACAACCTCTTCTCCCTTATAAGTTTTCACTTTCACGTATAATTCTCTATAAGCAACATGTGGATCTATGAGTTGGTCTTTCAAACTTTTCATCTCACCTGCAGCACCTCCAATCATGTTCACTATATCCATAGCCTCCCTTTTTGTTAATTTAGAGAACCAAGATGATACAGTCCTATGTAGCTCAATGCCGGCACTCAAAAGCGGATCTGAAACTTTTATTTCGAGGTCAGGTCTATTAACTATTTCAGGGTCTTTAAAATTCTCAATTAACTTCTTCCATGCCATTAGCCTTTTCTCATTTTTATCAAATCTCTCATCATTAGCAAACTCTGGTTTACCGAAATACTCACATAACCTCTTCCATGATTCATCGTTATGTATTATCACATATACATAACCGTCCCTAGTTCTATATAAATATTCAGGATAAAAGAACATTCCCGTTGGTCCTACTCTATAAGGAAATCCAGCTAGAAAATAAACCATGCTTTGCTGAGATGCTATAACACCAACATCGAACATTGACATGTCTATTCTCTGCCCCTCTCCCGTTAAGTCTCTATATCTTAAAGCAGCTAATATTGAAAACGCAGAATATGCAGGCGTCATTATATCAAGTATTCCCATGCCTAGCCTAGTAGGTGAATTAGGAAAACCGTTTGTATCCATAAGGCCGCTCATTGCTTCCACAGTAGGGTCAAAACCTGGTAATTCCCTATATGGACCATTTCCATATCCAGAAGTTGATACATAAATTATTTTAGGATTTACTTTTTTCACTTCTTCATAACTAATACCTAGTTTATCCGTAGTTCCTGGTTTGAAATTTTCTATAAATACATCTGCTTTACTTATCAGCTTAAAAAATATTTTTCTACCTTCGTCTTTTTTTAAGTTAAGAGTTATGAATTTTTTATTTGCGTTGTAACTTATGAAGTGAAGAGAGATTCCGTTAACTAAAGGAGGGACGTTCCTTTGAGGATCGCCGTTTGGTGGCTCTATTTTAATAACTTCAGCTCCTAACTCGGCAAGTAGTCTTCCTGTATAGGGACCGTTCCAGAAGAACGTTGCCTCAATAACTCTTATATTTTCTAAAGGATACATCTAATACCCCTTTTATTTTCCAGTGAACTTAGGAGGTCTTTTACTTAAAAATGCTTCCAGTCCCTCCTTGGCATCTTGCGTGTTAAATAGCATTGAGGTCACATCCCACTCCCAGGAATTCCTTAATCCAAATGCGTTATTGACGGTACTATTTAATATACTTTTTACTTTTTCCACAGATATCCATGCACCAATTATATTTCTTGCGAAATTCTTGGCTTCAATAATTAACTTATCCTTTTCCACTACTTTATTTACTATCCCTAACTCCATTAATTCATCTGCCTTTATCGTTTTGCCTGTCAATAAAAATTCCTTTGTCCTGTTTGGACCTATATATAACAGAAGCTTCCTGAATCCACCCCCTGGGATTAATCCAAGCTTTATTTCTGGAAAGCCAAATTCTGCCTCTTTACTCGCTATTATGAAGTCACATGCCAAGGCCAATTCGAAACCTCCCCCTAAAGCATATCCATTTACAGCTGCAATTACGGGTTTCTCTATATCTTCTATAAGTTCAAATAATCTATTTGCTAGCCTCTGATGTTTGATGAATTCAAGTAAATTAGATTCACTTTTCCATTTTATATATTCATATATATCTGATCCTGCTGAAAATGCTCTCCCCTTTCCGGAAACTATTATTACTCTTATAGAATCCTCTTCATTCATTTCGCTAATTACGTTATATAAAGTCTCCTGCATCTTGTTGTTTAGAGCATTGAGTTTTTGTTCCCTATTTAGAAATATTAGCCCCATACTCTCTTCTCTCTCTATTAAAATCTCTTCACTGCTCATTATGTTAATTTATATCAATAAGTTAATTAATGTAAAATCTAACTGGTAAGATGCCTTATTAAAGCACAATAGATCTTAAATTAGATTCTGGGTAACCTTAAATGAGTTACCACAAATGATTAGCATGGAATTGGGTAATGTTATTCCTAAGGTTAATATACAGGAATGCTGATAAGTAAGGACTACATAATATTATTGATTATGAAATTGCAAGCCTTTGATTACAAAATAAACCACTTAATAATGGGATTTAACAAGCTTGATAAAACATGAAATCAATTATTATTTATAAAGGTTCTATGCTATATAAAATTATGAAAAATGACGTTAATCCTTATATACATATTAAATTGAGTGGCATTCATGATAACTGCTGGTCTAACAACTACGAAGTTAAGACTAAAGTATTCTATTATCAACTAGTCTGGCCATACATGAGAGTTAATATGATTGTTCCTGGAAACAAAAGGAGGATAGTTATTGAGGAATATAAGAAGTTTCATAAAACCTTTATAATTAACTCAATGCAAAAATATAGAAAGAGCTACTTAATTAGTGTTACCAAAGATATAAAGGAAACTTCTATCTTAAACTTGTTGGGTAATAGAGGTGCAATTTTTATAAGTGAAGAGACTTGGAACGGTATGGAACATTGGGATTTTGCAGTACCTGTAAAGTTAAAAAATGATATTATAAAGGATCTTAGTAACTTAATTAAAATAAAGGAGATTAAAACCAATGCATTTGAACCCTACTATTTTATGGACTTAACACCTCTCCAAATCAGAATATTGGAGACGGCAATTAATTTAGGCTATTATGATTATCCTAAGAAAACTTCCCTCAAGGATATAGCGCAAAATCTTGGAATAAGTAAAAGCGTAGTACTATATAACTTAAGATCTATAAATAAAAAATTAGGTACTGGTTTTCTGAGATTCAGAACGTATAGAGAATAACCGTAAAATACTACTTTTTAATTATCATAGAATTAATTAAGTCTTCAAAGGTATTATGATCTAATATCTCGAATATATGCCAATCATTTTAGCTACTTACTTGGCCAAATGTCCTAGAGTTTCCATATAGAAAACAGAAGCTGGTGTATAACATCAAAAATCTGCATTTATGCCTCTAGTTTCCTTAAATGCATTATAATATAGTGCTAAGGTTATAGTTAAAATAGAGCCTGTTAGGAAAACTAAACTATAACCGTAAGATGTATACATTAATGTAGCAATTATCGGTGGAAAGAATGAGAAGCCTCTGGCTATTTGTAAAGCTGATGAAGTTCCTGTGCTCCTTACTACTGTTGGGAATTGTTCGCTAAATAGTACACCTAAGTTTTGAGCACTAATAGAAAATCCAGCTGCTTCTGTAAAAAACAAGATATAAAGTAATTCATTCCGTATAAATGAAGCAGTAAGGAATAACAATATAGAAGATATTGAAGCAATTATCATCCCTGAAATTCCAGTTCTTATCCTCCCTATTCTGTCTGTTATGTATGCACCTAAAACTCCTCCAAACCACACACCAGCACCAATTATTAGGATAAAATAGGAAGCGCTGGTTAAAGATAATCCAATTGAAGTTAGATATAAAGGTAATGCCAAGTTTATAAGATAGTAACCAAAAAATTGGATTATCCCAGCTACAAGGCATTTAAAGAACACCTTTAAGAAAGAGGGGTTATATATAGTGTTATTTAATAGTACACCTCTTTCCTCTCTCTTCCTCGATTTCCATAAACTTGACTCAGGAGTCCACTTCCTTAGAATTAACGGTATTAGACTTATTAGGAAAGAAAAAACAAAAGTTAGTCTCCATCCAATCGTTGGTATTAAAAATATCCCCACTAGAGAAGCTATAATAGTCCCTACACCGAAGAAGCTATAAAATGTACCACTCCACCACCCTCTTCTTTCTTTTGGTGAAATCTCTGTTATAAGTGCTTGGCCTACTCCATATTCTCCTCCTAACCCAATACCTGTAATTATAGTCCAAGTAATTAACCAAAAGTAATTAAAAGTTAAAGCCCTCATTAATGTTCCAAAAGCATAAGTCCCAATAGTAATGTAAAGTGTGTTTCTCCTGCCTATTTTATCACCAACAACTCCGAATAATATCCCACCAATAGCTATGGATAATAGTATTAATCCTGCAATAACTGCTGACTGTATAGATGTAAAGTTCAATTCCTTAGAAATAGCCACAATTATTATGGAGTTCAGTGAAATTTCATATGTGTCGAAAAGCCATCCTAAAGAGACTCCCAACCATCCTAATAGTAATTCCGATTTCATCAAGTATTAAGTAGTAGAGCAATTATTTCAGATTTTCCTTCAACCAGTTACAACAAAATTAGGAAAAAACCATTAAAATTTATATATTACCTCACATGTGAGAGCGAAAGATTTATTTAAAAATGTAGTTAAAACCCTTTATGAGTGACATAGAAAAAGAGTTCTATTACGATATTATAGTCGTAGGATGTGGGGCTGCAGGTCTATCAGCTGCTGTTTCTGCTTTGGAGCAATCTAAAGAAGAAGGAAAGAAAATCTCCTTATTGCTCATAGATAGAAGTGATATGAACCGAGTGGGGGGAAATACTAGATATACAACCGCTTTAATGAGGATGAAAAGTGAAAGCGAATTAGCGGACAACTTCGTTGAAGATTTTTTAAAGTTCTCTGAGGGAAAGACGTCTCCAGAATATGTCAAGAAATTAGCGCAAGAAGCTCCAGAGACATTGAAGTGGTTAAAAAAGTATGGAGTAGAGTTCACTAAATCTGAGGAAATGTTCATAATAAAGTCTAGACCTAGAATAAGACCTAAAGGCGGTGGGATAGAGATAGTGGAGAAACTTCTCCTAGCTGCAAAATCTCTGGGTGCTGAAGTATTTTATGAGACGACTGCTTGGAAATTGTCCCTGGACGATGAGGGGAATATAAATGGTATATATTTAAGGGGAAAAGACGGAATCTCAGTAAAGGTCAAAACCAAAGCCGTAGTTTTGGCCTGTGGCGGATTTGAGGGGAACCAGGAAATGCTTTCCAAATACATGGGAAGGGAAGTATATAATTTCAAACCAATAGCTGAGAGCATTAAATATCATAGAGGAGAATGCATTAACATGGCTGCTGAAATAGGGGCAAAGCTGTCTGGAGACTTTACGTTGCTTCACGTAGAGCCCGTAGATTTACGCGCACCAGAGAACTTCGCGGAACCTTATGTCATGGTATTTCCCTTTGGAGTTTTGGTAGACATAAACGGTGAGAGGTTTATTGATGAGGCTTCCTCTACACCAGATGAGATTTACGAGGAAGTAACAAGGAAGATTATGTATTTACCCAAGTCAATGGCCTGGCTTATTTTAAGTAAAGATATTGTGGAGAAAGTACCTAAGTTCTATGATGGATTGGGATATAAGGCTGAACCTATAATTGCCAATACATTGAAGGAGTTGGCTGAGAAATGCAATTTACCAATTGATAAACTGAAGGAAACCATAGAGAGATATAATAATTCTATAGTTAACAATATTGAGTTTGATCCAAGTAAATTAGACGGTAAAGGGACTAAAGGGATTACCCCTCCTAAATCTAATTGGGCAGTGCCAATTATTCCCCCTTTTTACGCTATCCCAGTAGGCGTTGGTATAGTTTTCACTTTCGGCGGGTTATCAACCGATTTAATGGGAAGAGTGTTGAGTTGGGATGAAGTCCCCATCCAAGGGTTATATGCGGCAGGAGAAATTACAGGTGTTTATTATGGGAAATATCCTGGAGCAACTTCAGTGTTGAGGTCATTAATTGGTGGGAGAATAACTGGGAAATCAGCATATAGTTTTGTTATAAAATTAAAATAAAATTTAATAAAAATAACTATATCTAATAATTAATAAGTAATTTATTTAATTACTTATTAATTCTAGGCAAAAATGACTTCAAAGAGTTATAATCTGAGCGATTTTCAAAGACATTTAACATTAGATGAAGTAAACGTACAATCCCTTTCATACAGGGAGCTTCTTGCGTAGTTTTGCTTTTATTATAAGACGAGTTATAACTTATTAAGCCTCTCCAGAAAGCGATAGGACAAAAAATGTAAATGAGATGCTATGTAAAGCATTAAATAATTGAGGGGATAAGTGATGCCTGATCGTAAGCTAAGTAAAATGATTGAGATGAGAGAATAAAGGCGAACTTGTTTAATTTAACTATCATTAACATAAGTATAATAGACTAGACCATTCTTGACCATTGAAAGGGTTCTTTAATCGTTTACTCCAACTGTTTTAAATTTGGACTCCTTTGTAAATTGTGTCATTCAACTACTTTTATTCTAATGACTAGGATTATAAGGAAGGCGATTAATTGTAATAAAGCTATCAAGAGCGTTACTTCAATCAGGCTAAAGCTAATAAATATCAAGACAACACCTGATACTCCATACCCAAAATCCCTTAAAAGCCTGTAAATCCCTAAGGCCTTCCCCCTTATAGCTTCATTAACTACGTCATTCACAAGGGCTATAAGGGTTGGGTAAACCATTCCCATGCCAAGCCCGTTAATCAGTGAAGCTATGTAAAAGTTATAAGGAAAAAGGATCACTCCCAAAGCCATAGAGGCAAAACCTAGGAGTATTACGCTTTTCCTGTTAACGAGGTCTGATAAGAAGCCAAAGATCGGTTGGGTGAAAGTCCAGGTAAAGGTGTAAGTGGAGATGACGAGGGCTATATCTAAGGGTCTAAGCCACAAGGATTTAAGGTACAAAGGTGCAGTTGCCCAATAAAAGGAGTCAACGAATTTCTCTAGCAGGCCCGGTATTCCTATTAATATTGGTAATAAAAGAGAAGAACTAGAAGTAAACCTTTTCTTAAGTATTAACTTAGAGGTCTCCACAGCTATTGCAGAGCTAAAGAACAACGCTACCAAGGAGACAAGTAACATGAAGATGTATGGGGAGAGGGATTTATAGATGGCTAAACCTGCAATAAGTCCACCTAATGTAACGCCTCCGTAGCCGGAGGCCTCATTTATGCCAACTGCTAGTCCACTCCTCCTCTTTCCTGCAATATCTATTTGAGACGTAACCGTTGTTGTCCAAGTAAATGCCTGATTAAGGGCAATGAGGGAGGTTAATATAGTTATTAGCTCGTTTGAAAATGTTATAAAGGAAATCAAAGGCAATGGCAAAGCAACAAGCCAGCCTGAAATCAAGGCAGCTTTCCTACCATATTTATCAGAAATTAGGCCTGATAAAAGGTTTAAAGACCCCTTCACGAATCCAAAGACTATTAATGATAAATAAATGAAGAGAGAATAAGTGGACTGTAGCGGATATGCTACCCTGAAAACGCCTAAATAAATGCCAGTCAACAAAACCAACACTGTGAAGATAAAGAACTGGAACTTCACAAATAACAACTGTTATAAGGAATTAATAAGTAGTATTCACTGTGAGTGGTGAAATATTTAATAAATTGGAGAGATTGGGATTCACTCCATATGAGGCTATGGTTTATATAACTCTTCTTAAAAAGTGTGTCTCAACCATGAGGGAGTTAGCAGATGAATCTGGCGTTCCATATCAGAAAGTTTACGAAGTTTGCTCTAGGTTGGAAAACAGGGGCTTCTTAATTGTAATAAAGAGCAGGCCAAGGAAGGTTAAAATAGTTAATCCAGAACTCAGCTTTGAGAAATATAAGAGTGAGCTAGATGGTTTAATTGATGAGATAAAGGAGTGGGCTAAAAGTGAGGCTATTAGCAAGGAGGCGAGTAAATCCCTTCACTTAGAAGGAAAGAGAACCATAATAAATTTCACAAAGAAATTAATGAACTCCTCGAGGAAAGTTATGGTCTGTTTTCCAGAAATACCTGAATGGTTGTTAAAGATAATCAGGGAATTCAAAGGGGAGGTCCTCGTTTTAACCTCAAGAGGAGAGGAATCAAAGGTGAAGGGGTCAAGCGCTAAATACTCTCTTGCTGATAACTTAGAATCTAAGTATTTGATATTCGATGAATCCGTTACATTGTTGTTCTCAGGCGAGGACTCAGCTGTGGTGGAATCTTGTAGGGGATGTATTACTCAATCAATTGAGCACTTCAAGGCTTATTGGAGGTTTTCATTGAGTTAATAGCGTTTATATTTTGCATCTTCCAAACGCAATTCATGATTTTCAGGCAAATAATTTCCCCAATAGGATGGTGTATTGCTATTTATTTGATGTAACCAAATTGGGGAACTCTTTTTAATAGACCCTAAGTATGAATTAGTTGAGGAGATATTTAAGATTATGGAGGGAATGGGGATGAGGATAGCTTATATTATAGATACTCACACCCATACAGATCATTTATCTGGTAAAGTGAAGCTCTCTAAAAGGTTGGGGACGAGGATTTAGGTTCACTGAGCCCTGTTAAACATGAAGCAGAGGGGGTAAAGGATGGGGTGCTCAGACTATTTTATGACGTAAAGAGTGTAGAAGTTGCAGGGAATTTATCATGGATTATTAACAACAAGTACAATGCAATAGTGTATTTCAACAATGTTGATATTGTATGGGAGATTTATAATGATAGAAAGTTAAAGGATAAGATCTCAGTATGGTTATATCCAATTGGTGATAATACAGGGTTACACTTGAAATTCGAAACTAATAGAATACTCCCGCTAAAGAAACCTCTAGAAAATGAAGTCAAAGCAGGAGTAGAATTACTAAAAAGTTTGTTAGATGCTTTGAGGAGGTTCTGATGAAGTTAAGAACGCATTACGTGTTTTCTTTAGGCTTACTATCATTGCTTGACTCCTTTATCTTAAACGACTTCCTTGAAGTTATAATAATCTCAGGGATTATCTCCGTAACAGCAAACAACGTTATTGATTACCTGGGTCACGAAATAAGGGGAAAATACGTCTCAAGAACGCCTAGAACTCACACATTACCTAGGAGTATTGGTTGGGGGCTATTAACCTCCTTGCCGATAGTCCTCGCTTCATATTTCCTATTATACTCACCTACTGAACTGATGTTAATAACCATCCTGGACGGGGTTATAGTAGGCCCTTCACACATGCTACTCGACATTTTTACTGAGAAGGGAATTTACCACAAGGTTAACGGAAAGTGGAGGAGAATAGCTTTAGCCCACTTCTCTTACGATAACCCCATTGTCAACGGTTTAGCAATATTGCTGTATGCATCCAAGAAGGGATTGAAAGTGTGCTGGCAGTTTAGCTACCGCCTTCATTGCCTCGGGGGGTGCATCCCAAAAGGGATTGAAAGTTATAAATGTCTTTACGCTCTTTCTTTGCGTAAATTCATGAGTTTCATCCAAAAAGGAATTGAAAGAATACTAAATGTGTTGTATTGAAATCTGTTCCTTCAGTTAGTTTCATCCAAAAAGGAATTGAAAGGGAGATACTGCAGATTCGACTAGACTCATTATCATTTTCCCTAGGTTTCATCCAAAAAGGAATTGAAAGATTCCTACTTCAAGTTGGACAGTTTGCCCAGGGGCAGGGTTTCATCCAAAAAGGAATTGAAAGTTAAAGTTGAGGTAGACGTACGCTGACATAAACAAATAATAAACTTTTTAAAGGTTTCTGTTTTAAATTATTATATGCAGGTATATAAAGAATATAAAGAAGGAGATGAGCTGGCTAAAGTTCTTGCAGTTCTTCTCTATGTTCAAGGAGGATATACATACGTAGATAAAATCTCTCAAGCAGCGTCTAAGGATTTAGCGTTATATTATGCTAGGGAAGCGTTAAGGGACTATAATTCTCTTTTAACAAGCGGTAAGATTAGTGATCCTGAAGCGAACAATTTATCCAATAAGATTAATTTTGATAAGGTTGAAAATGAACTTGGACTAATGAGATCTATAGATTCTGTGCCAACTCTAAGGGAATTAGTATCTTATATTTCTGCTAGCGCTTTAGCTCTTGCTGCCAAAATGAAAACTTCTGGAGAATATAGGATCGCCGTTAGTGCATTAAATTATCTTAACTCCAAGGGAATTGAGCCTTCCGATGCGGACGCCCTTTCTAAGAAGCTTAACGATAAAAAAGACGAGATATCAAAGGAATTAAATGTCGATGTTGAAGTAATAGAATCTATATCTCAAAATAAGAGTCTACTTTCATATCTTATTTCCAAGGACAATGAGAAGAAGGGTGAGCAATGATGTACGTTTCAGTTAGGGGTAGGATATGGTTAGAAGCTGAAGCAGCTAACATGGTTGAGAGTGTAGGGAATTACGTTAAACATAGGAGAGTTCCAGTAGTTATTAGGGAAAAGAATGGAAATTTTCTGACTTTCTTTGTGCCTTCTATATCAGGAGAAAGTGTTGCTCATTCCTATCAGTCAGTTCTAGCAGAAACTTTGGAGAAAGTCGGAGAGAAAGTATGCAAGTACTGTGATAAGGGAATATTTCTTAAAAGTACCAATAAGGACGTATATAAGGAAGTTACTGGAAATGATCCTCCAAAGACTGGCAAGAAAGGTAGCGAAAATGTAAAGGCAGCTAGGGAAATAGAAGAGAACATTGTTAAAAATTGCGCTGTTGAGGATATTGGAGGGTTTTTATTTGCAGAAAATCCGAACGTAAAAAGGACATCCACTTTTAGTACTGGATACATGATTCCGGTTAAAGAGTCGTTAAGCATGACTTCAATAGATCCTGAGCTTCATAGTAGGTATGCCTTAGGAACTAAGTTTGTAAACATGGGAGAAGAGAGCAGTACTTCTGGACAAATGATTTATTATGTAGAGATTTCCTCTGCACTGTTTTCCTTCTCTTTTGATCTGGATACTACTTTTATAGGGAAATATACTTTTAACGTTGAAGACTACGGTAAGGAAATAGTTCCTGAAGATAATATTAAATTAAGGATTAATGCTTCTTTGGACGCTTTAGAAAAATTTCTTTTGAATTTCCCTGTAGGAGCTAAGAGGACAAGGTTTAATCCGTCGGAGATTAGGTGGGATTCTATAGGTATAGCAGTTTCTGGCGATGTGTGGACTATGCCTAGTAGTTTTACAGAGGATTATTTAGAGAGAGCTAAGATTAAGAATGAAAAACTTTCATACAATACTAAGATTTACGCATATGCGGAGATTGCTGAGAATAAGGAATCTAAAGAGGAGACTATCATTACATATTTAAAAACACCAGAGGACGCAATTACTTCTGCAATAAACGACGCTAAGGGAAGAGTTAAATGAGGGGTTTCGTTTTTGACGTAGAATATTGTTGGGGTTTTCAAGCTAGGATTGCGGGAATGTCTAAAACGTCTTCTTCATATCTTTTTCCTCCTCCCAGTACAATACTTGGCGCAATAGCTGAGTCCTATAATAGGAGAAAAGGAAAATCTGAAAGCGAAGGGATATCGACAATGATAAACCTGTCTAAGAAGGTTATTTCACTAACTTTTAGGTCCATTAATGCAATTCCTATTTCTTTTCAGGATTTGAACAGGATAATTGCAATTAGAACTTCTGCAGGGGAAGAGTATCCGTCCACTGTTGAAGTTTACAAATCCTTTGATGCTCCCGCTAGGGGTAAAACAATTCTTTCTTCAATAGATGATAAACCTCCTTCTTTAAGGGTAGTTATGATAGTTGATGCTGATTTGATTGCAGAAGACTTTTGGAAGATAAAAAGAATAGGCAGTAAGGAAAGTTTAGTTTCAGTGATTAACGTTGAGGAACTAAGTGTTGAAAAAATAGGTAAGGAATTTGAAACTAAATATGCTGTCCCTATTTTGGAAGGAGTTGAAACTCAAGGGATGGGAGAATTTGTTTATGAATTTTACGTTCCTATAGAGAATGGAAAATTGATGGATTCTCCTTCAAAGATGTACCTTCAATCTAAGGCTGTAAAATACATGATTGGTCTTCCGTATAGGGATTATAATCTGTATGTAAAACTTAAAAATAACTACGTAGGATATAAAGTAGGAAACGAAATAGTGATGGGAATTGAAAGTTGATTTTCCTCCTAATTCTTCAATACTTTCTTCAATGATTTATGAAGGATATCTCTATATTTTAAGTAAATGTGGGGACAATCCTTCAGCTGATTGTCTTAAGAGTTTGTGGAATACTGATGTTAAGTTCTATTTTGTGGGAAATGACGTGAAAAATACATTTAAGAAACTTACTCCATTGCTCCCTCAATGCGGTAAATTGGAGCCTAACTTGATATCTTTATCAAAATGTTTTTCTCAAATTACTCCTAACCTAGATATTGGAATGAGAATTGATGGAGACGTAATAGTCGGGAATAATTTAAACGTTGGAAAGAATGGGCTGAGTTTTCAGATAATGAAAGTCGACAGATACATGGGGATATCCAGCATGGAAAGCGGTTTAATTAAAGAACAAGTTACAGTTTTTTCTGATCTATCTGGAGTTTACGTCTTCCTATTGGGTTTAATTTCGTCTAACGTGATAACTATTGGTACTGAATATTATTTTCTACTTTTCGATACTTCTGAAATACCTAACTGTTTAGTTCAACCTACGTTATGGTTTTCTATAAAAGACAAAATAAAGGAGGAGTTAGGAAAAACTCTGAAGAGCATTAAAAGAATTTCTGACGAAATAATTTCTCTAGAATTACTTCTTAATAGCTCAGTAATAGGAATGATGAAAAATAATGGATTGGAGGAGGTAAACTTAAGGTTATTGAAGATTGTGAGCGAAGGTAAGAGCATTAAAAGAAACACTTACAAAGTTTACAATGATTTCCCAGTACAGTTAATAAGTAATAGGAAAATATATGATGATATTAACCTAGTAAAGTCTTTAGAAAGCCTAGTGAATTTCTTAATAATTCCCGCTTCCAATTTTCTTAACGGTAACGATAAGGGAGATGGATATCACGCATATAATGCATTAAAATATCTTTACATGTTTTTAGCTTCCGATAATTTTGAATTCTTAAACATGGCCATAAGGGAGATTCATGAGGCTAACAAGGCTAACGATAAGGTAGGGTATCTGAATTGGATAACGAAGCTTACTATAACATAATCAAGAAAACATTAAAACTTGATGAAAGGCCATTCCTAGATTATGTGATAAAATCAATTCAAGATAATAATTATTTTATTTCAGCGCCAACAGGCTACGGTAAAACAGCAATTTCTATGGCGTTAGCGTTGAAAGAAGTTAGGGAAGGTTTTAAGATAGTAATATCTTATCCCCTTAGATCTCTCATAGAACAACAATCTGAAAAATTTAAGAGTTTAATGGAAAAATTAGGATATAAGGAAATTACAGGAGTAAGGTACATGGGGAAGGCAGAGTCTCCGTATCTTGTACACCCCATCACGCTTACTACTATAGATACCTTGTCTTTAATGTCTTTGGGACTCTCTCCAGAAGATACTTGGAAAGTATATAGAGAATATCAAGGTACTACTTACGGTTCTTTAGGACATTACATGTTTTCCTGGGCTTCGATTTTTACTGCGTCTCATGTATTTGATGAGGTCCATTTGCTTGCTGACAGGACTAAATCCCTATCGTTTTTAATAACATTTCTAGAATTAGGAAAAATATTTGGATATAATGTAGTTTCATTGTCTGCTACCTTACCCAAAGTTTATAGGGAAGTGATTTCCGGATATGCGAAATTCTTAAATTTTGAAGAGGGTTACGATAAAAAATTCTTTAATGAGAGAAAAGAAAAGAAATATAAAATTAGATTGGAGGAAATAAGGGGAGATAAGATAGAAATTTTAAAATCGTTTTTAAAAGATTTTAGGAAGGCCTTAGTAGTGTTTAATACTATTGATGACGCAATAAATTTCTATAGGAGTATTGAAGGTAAAAAGGTACTCATACATTCTAGGTTCTCAAATGAAGATAGGGAAAAGAAGGGTAAAGAAGTGGAAGAAATGGATGAAGGGATAGTAGTTGGAACTCAAGCTATAGAAGCTGGGTTGGATTTTTCATCTGATTTAATAATTTCTGAACTGTGTCCAGCAAACTCTTTAGTTCAAAGGTTTGGAAGATTTCTTAGAAGGGACGAAAAGGAAGGAAAGGCAATTGTATGGTATGAAGGGGAAATTGGTTATAAATACAAGGTTTATGATGGAGAATTAGTTAAGAGAACTTTAAATTATTTGAGTTCTAATAATGACGTTAATCTTCATATTGACTACGAAAATTTTCTTGATTATGTATATTCTACTCCAGAAGTAGATTATAATTTAAAGAGGGATATAGTTAGTGTGATTACGAATCTGAGTAGTCCTTCTAAATCTGCTATAGATCTTCTAATTAAAATGGACGGAAGTTTGGTGAGGGATGGAGATATTTTAACTGCGGTGTCAAGTAACGGTATAGAAGTTCCAGTAAATTTTAGTTATGTGAGCAAAAATTGTGTAAAAGCTTTTAACGGTAAAGAAGAGAGGGTATGTCCTAAATACGAGAGGGAAGCAGTAATTTATTCATTAGAAGGATTTAAATTTCTAGTAAAATTGCCGTATACTGAAGAAGGATTGATATAATGGTTCTTTATAGTTTTTATGATCCTCCAATAAAGGAAAGATTCAGGGATCACATCTCTTTAGCCTTATCGAATGTTAATCCTGGAAGTAGGTTGGTTGAATACGGTAAGAAATTGAATGCAGATTTTGATAAGATATTGCGCTTATCTATTATTTTCCATGATTTCGGTAAGGTAGTCTTTAATCAATTTGAGTTTAAAGAAGGCAGGAAATTAACTTTTCCTGGACATGAAGTTATATCCTGTTGGGCTGTCTATCATCTTAATGAGAATTTCACGAAGGAAATTGTTGATAGAAAAATAATTGCTTTGTCAGTCTTAATGCATCACCATCCCATGGGAATCAAGGATAGAATTAGTTTCCTTAAAAAAAGTAATATGGAAGTTAATGACGAGACTTTTGAACTTTTCTTTAAGGAATTGGAGGGAATCTATAACGGTAACGTAAAGATAGGGAGTGTTAAGGTTTCTCAAATAGCCTGGGAAACAGAGAGGATATACAGGGAATTATGGAAGGACGTTTGGATGAATTCTAGTGTTGAAACTAGGAAAGTGTTTTTACTTAATATTCAAGGATTAGTAGCGTCCGATTATACGTCTGCTAACAAATTGAGAGGAGGAGATAAGGGATTTATTAATGTGATCAGAAAGTTTGATGAAATGTTTATGAGTAGCGTAGATAATTTCTCTTAGTTTATAATTAATTATTTCAAAGACATTTTTAACTGGTATATTTACGATAATTAAAATGTCTTAAAAATAGAATAGTCTTCCTTACTAATCTCTGTTTATTTTAGGTTGAAATCTATGATAATCATAATCTTCATTTATAAATTCAATTATATTGGATGATAATTAATCTTCAAACAATTATATTTCTTTTATAAGGAAAAAATTTTTAAATATTATGAAAATAATAATAATATCGATTGATTAATATCTTATTATTTACTTGATATATAATTTTACGTTAATAATATTACTTATTACTAAGAAATAATTGAAAATATTAATGTGATTGTAGTTAAGTCAAAGTTCAACTACAGATCCCCATCCCTTATCTGTACAATAACCTATTGAGTCCTTTCTATCTAAGACTTCTACAGTTGGCATTAATGCTAGCCTAATTGGTAATCTTCTATTAACTTCAAAGCCTAGAGACATAAGCCTATAAGTTATTTTATTCGTATAACTTTCAATTTTTACGCTCTCTTGTCCCCATTCTATAGATTTTCCGTCTCCCTTATCCACTATTGCTGGTGACGCAAGTAATCTTTTTCCAATTTTTTTATTTTTCATTATTTCGCCTACTACGCTTATCTTTGCTGGTCTTGATTCTCCTCCAAAAGGTACTATTAATCCATCTAGTTTTTTAGTTTTTTCGTCTTTAACTTCCAATAAAATACCATACCTTTGTGGTGCCTCTTCCAATAATCTATTTGTTAGTTTATACAAATCCAACATTCTCTCCATATAAATATATCCTTCTTTGGTACTCTTGGTATTTCTATCTATTGCTATTCCTATTCTTCTTTCAAAATCTTCCTCTTCAACTTTAATATCCTTCTCTTCTCCTTCAATATTGCACTTCAGTCCTAGAGGATA
>Ga0208662_100107_pt1 | contig 38497 bp, 52 predicted proteins | sample OSPB_host_MetaG_FD_187136 | JGI IMG/M metagenome (GOLD analysis project Ga0208662, IMG submission 187136) | Hot spring microbial mat communities from Yellowstone National Park, Wyoming, USA - OSPB_host_MetaG (SPAdes) (version 2) | ecosystem: Environmental > Aquatic > Thermal springs > Hot... | reverse complement strand
AAAGCCAAATAAAATTGTAAATAATGGAGTTTTTTGAGAAGCAAAGTATCTAGTTATATATCTAGACTCATCTATTTTTACATCGTATACTGTAAGTGGAGTATCCCAGCTTATAATCCACTTTATCCTCAGTAAGTAAACTTTTTCCCTTAACATGGATACAGCTTTAATCTGTGGTATGAACACAGTTAAGATTGCAGGATTAGTGAGCTTTTCACTGACATTTTTAGGAGGTAACGGTATTAAGAGATCTATAGTATCACTAACTGAATTCTTTATTTCAGTTGACTTCTTTAGCTTTATAAAATATCCGCTTTGACTTTCGTATTCTTCACACTCATAGTCAAGTTCTTCACAGACTTCTTTAACGATCTCTCTTCCATCCTTATCAACTTTAAATACGTACTCTGACTCGTTTGATTGTATATTCTGCATTACTATGAATTTCTTTATTGTATTATCTTTCTCTAATGTCAAATCAATCTCTTTCATATATGTATAGGATATTTTATTATTAAGTAAAAAGCTTTACTTTAAACTATTTCTTAAAATCTTTCAAAAGCTAGTTTTCAAAACATTTCTATTTATATATAAACTTATTGTTTGATATTTATGCAAAAGAATCTTTCATTATATATTTAGATTTGCTATGATATAATTTAACCTATTCTGATATACCATTATTAAAAATAGTGATAAAAAATTATCAAATGACTTCTTGAATTTCTGGTTTATTTAATATTTCCTTTATTGCGTATACTAAGTCTTCTTCATTAAAGCCAAATATTACTGGTTTTTTCTCTTCAAATATACTATGAATTACTTTCCTTATCTCCTCAATAGATGGTTGTAATCCTTTAATGCTATCCTCTAAGTATTCAATAAAACCTTTAGGAGCCATTATAAAGAAGTCTCCTGATATAGAAATTTCATCTATTTTTTTGTTAACTATTTTTAGGGTAATTCTTAATAACTTTCTGGCTTTATAGTCTATATGACATAAGGCTACAGATGATGAAATCTTAACGCATCTTTCAGTATGTAAATCTGGGTGTCTATTATCCTTATAATATATCCACTCTTCATTAGCTTTTTCTCTAGCTAATCTTTCCCATAGTTCTATCTCCTCTATTGTTAGCGAAGATTCCTCAAATTTAATACCTAATCTTCTTTCAAAAGCATCTTTCAATTTCTTATTTATTTCCTCTCTAGGCGGAATGTAACCTAGTTCTTTTTCCATTGAAGTTAACCACTCACTCATATCTTTAGCCATTTTGTCTCTGAATTTCTCTGATGGAACCCTAATACATTTACTGATTAAATCCACATCTAAACTTAATAATATATTACCTGCTATTACTATAGCATTTCCATAACTCATTGCCCCGTTTCCGCTAATTTTCTTTCCATTTACTACAATATCTTGATCCCTTAGACTAGCATTAAGACCATAAGATCTCAGAACATCAATTACTGGTGTTAAAAATTTCTCATATAATTCAGTTGGGTTACTGGGGGCGTCTTTCTGATTTACTACAATGAAGTAATCGTGCTCACCAGGCGTTATAACTACGGTTCCCCCACCCAGATCTCTTCTAACTACTGGAATCTTCATTTTTCTTACGTATTCTAAGTCTACTTCAAGCCAAACTTCTTGGTGAACGCCCACGTTAACGAAGGGTTCCTTAGCGTAAAAAACTAATAGAGTATTTTTCCCACCTTTACTTACATAATCAGCTACTGCAACAAAGGACGTAATCATATGGTAGCCGTCTTGAGGTGGAAGGGAGACAAATCTCCATTGCATTCTATAGCCTCTTGCACGTTAATTTTTCAGAGGCTATTAATTCCTTTAGTTTTTGTATAGCTTGTTGTCCAGTATATAATTGTTTTAATTCTTCTGGGTTACTCATTTTCATTTTTACTAACCATCCCTTTCCGTATGGGTCTTGATTTATTATAACTGGACTTTTTTCAACTTCTGCATTTACTTCAACTACTTCTCCGCTTACAGGTGCTGGAACTGGTCCAGCCCATTTTCCACTTTCCATTGTAGCAACTGGTCTTCCCTTTTCTACTTTAGTACCCTTCTTCTTTATTCTAACCTTAACTATTTTTCCAGCCATGGTCTGGGCTAAATCCGTTATTCCTACAACTATTGTATCAGAGCTTTCTAATCTAGCCCATACAGTATTTTTACCTTCTATATAATAGTATAAATTCTCTGGGAGCTCACAATTTGATTCAACTACCATGTTAATCCCTATTATACTCCTCAATTTAACTAAAAAAGTTTGCTTTAAAAAGCAGTTATCAAAAAAATGAGAATAACATCAGAGTGTTAACTTACACTTAAATAAAGCCATGTTATTCCTAATATTTATTTTTTATTAACATAATGAATTCATTATATTAGCTACTTGTTTCATGTAATAAATCTGTGGTAATTTAGCCTTTTTAATCTTAGAATTTAGTTTATGGTATGAACGTTAAGGAAAGGATGTTATTGGAGAGTTGGCTTTTATGGAGTACCTCCTATTATCTATACATACCCTTTCTTTCGATTTACTTATCATCCTTCATACCAGAACTTAAACTGAGCCTATTATATGCTGGAGTTCAGGCTATTTCATTACCATATCCTATTATAGGTGCAAGGTTAAGTAAGAAGAACAAAATTTTTCCAATAGTTATAGGCATGTCTTTATCTGGTTTAGGACTAATTTTATTAGTTATTTCAAAAAATCTTTATGAAGCGTTAATTTTCATGGCAATTAATTACCTTTTTTACTTATCACTTCCCTCCTACTATTCATTAATGGCTGAAATTGGAGAAGGGATTATAACGAAAGTTTGGTCTTTATCAATAATTCCTTCAATAATTATGCCCGCTGTTGGGGGGATTATAGCTCAGTATTTTGGATTAAGAGTATTATTTATACTAGGTGGATTTCTCTTATCTCTTTCTTTCCTTCCTCTATTAAATTTGAATATAAGCAATTTCACTAATGATAATTTTAAGTTGAGATTCACGTTAGGTACTTTAATCGTTATCATTATCATATTACCTATTGCCATGGCATCTCCTTATATTTATTTAGTAATATATAAACATTTTAATTTAACAAAAGAACAAGTAGGGTTTATTGCAACATTAGCAGAAATATTAGGGATGCTATTAAGTTTATTTTCCTCGAAATTTATTTCGAAAAAGAAATATCTTCTCTCATTTTCACTATTTGTTTTTTCTCTTATAATTTTCTATAATTTTTCACCATTTGTTGCTATTTTCTTCGGGAGCTGGGAGGCTATAATACCTCTAACTTTAGAGTACTTTCCTTCTAATAGAAAAAATCCCGAGGATTTTGCTTTAATAAACGTAATGCAGGGAATAGGCTGGGTTTCGGGATATTTGCTAGACTATTCCTTCAATAATGTAAAACTTTTGCTGATAAGTAGTAGTGTGATAGCTTTTTTATCAGCATGCATAATTTTAATTAAGAAGTGAACCCAATGAACGTGAAGGAATTGGCTATACTTACATTACTCTCAGAAGGAGAGCTAAGTGTTAAAGAAATCGAAGAATATACTGGTATTTCTAGGAAAAATTTAATAAAAACTGTTAGAAAATTAGAGAGAAAAGGGTATATTCAAAAAAAGGCTTATATAGGCGATGATGTTATAATTGAAATAACAGAATATGGAATGGAAGCATTGTATAAGAATTTCATATATTTAAGAGATTTGATAAATGAAATGGAAAATATTTTATGTACGAAATTTGATTGTTAGGCAAATATATTGTAAAAGTCGAAGATACGTTTCAGTTTATAGAAAACTGGATGAGCACTATTTCTAGAATAATAATTAAAATCCTTTAATAGGGTTTCATCAGTAACGTAAACCTTAACCACATTAACACCATATATTCCATACATGTAGTATGGGGAAACCTTATCTACTATATTTAAGAAATCTTCAATAAAATCATATATTTCAATTACATAACTGTTCTTATCTGAGACTTCTGATATTATGGGAACTCCTTCATCTTTTGTATATCCTTCTAATTCGTATTCGTATGTATATGATGCATGGATCTTAAAGGATTTCTTATTTCCATCGTACTCTACTAAAAGTGCTAAAGGTTTAAGAGTCGCTAATTTCCTTATTTGAAACTTAAATTCTTTCTTATCATCGATTTCTTTTTCATAGATGTATACTTTCTTAGGCCTCTCATATAATTTCATGGTAGCCTTAGTTATAACTCCAAATAATCCTTGAGAACCTATAACAATTCTCCATCTAATCTTACCAAATGTCGTGATGAAATCTACCCATTCCGTAAAATCCCAAGGAGTACCAAAAGCAGTTGAAAGACTTGAAATTTCGTTTAAAGCTAATAAACCTCCAACACTACCATCATAAATTGATGGAAAAAGTAAGTTCTTCTGCATTGCTTCCTCTCTAATTTTCTGGACATCAGCTCCACTATCTGCTATAACTTTATTATCTTTTATCTCAAAATTATTTAAATTAATTGTAGAAAGTGTCATGTCACATTTAAATTCCCTTCTTAAATGTTTTCCAAATCCTATTATTCCTATTTTCTGCCTACTTAATTTAGCATCAGTAATGATTTGATATATCTCCTTCTCGTCAGCTGGTTTTACTTCTATCACACTTATTTTCTTGATTAAAAAGATATTTAACCTTAAAAGCTAGTTCCTCTTGTGCCTAAAGTAGCAGTAATTATGGGCAGTAAAACAGATTGGGAATACATGAAAGAGGCAGTGGAAATACTAAAACAGTTTAATGTAGATTGTGAAGTTAAAGTAGTATCAGCACATAGAACTCCAGAATTTATGATGCAATATGCTAAAGAGGCTTCAAATAGGGGTATTGAAGTTATAATTGCTGGGGCAGGAGGAGCTGCGCATTTACCAGGAATGGTAGCTTCCCTAACTCACCTTCCAGTAATAGGAGTTCCAATTCCTTCTAAACATTTAAACGGACTAGACTCTTTACTTTCTATTGTGCAAATGCCTTATGGAGTCCCAGTGGCTACTGTTGCCATAGGCGGGGCTAAGAATGCGGCACTTTTGGCTGTACGTATTCTTAGTATAAAATATAAGGATTTAGAAGAAAAATTAAAAAGATTCATGGAAGAGATGAAAAATGATGTACTCAATACTAGATTGGAAACCTAAAGTAGGAATATTGGGTGGAGGACAACTAGGCTGGATGATGATATTAGAAGGGAGAAGATTCCCATTTACATTTTACGTTTTAGAGAGTGATAAGAGTGCACCAGCATGTAAAATTGCAGATAAGTGTTTTAGCCCAGAGCAGTATAAGGAATTTGTAGACAGTTCAGATATAGTAACTTTCGAATTTGAACACGTTTACGATAAAGCATTAGAATATGCAGAAGAAAGTGGAAAACTTCTTCCTAAACTTAATACTGTTGAACTTAAGCGAGAAAGATATAAGGAGAAGATCTTTTATAAGGAGCATAACTTGCCTACTCCTAGATTTTTTATTGCAAACGATGGCGAAGAGGCGTTAAAGATACTTAAGGAGGAGTTTAATGGTGTAGGCGTACTAAAAGAGTCTAAAGGAGGATATGATGGAAAAGGTCAGTATTTTATTAGAGGTGATATAGGAAAATACGAGTTTTTGAAAAATAAGAAGGAAAAATTTGTAGTAGAGGAATACGTTAATTTCGACTTCGAGGCTTCAGTAATTGTAGTTAGGGATAAAAAGGGAATAATAGTAAATTATCCTCCTACTTTTAATTATAATGAAAAAGGAATACTAGTATATAACTATGGTCCATATTACAATCAAGAAATAGTTGACATAGGCAAAAAGCTAAGCGAAGAATTAGATTATATTGGCACGATGGGTATTGAGGTCTTTGTAGTTAATGGTAAGGTATTAATTAACGAGTTTGCACCTAGAGTTCACAATACTGGACATTACACCTTAGATGGAGCTTTTATATCCCAATTTGAACAGCATTTAAGAGCAATAGTAGGAATTGAACTCGGACCTACATCACTCATCTCTCCGAGTGGCATGGTAAATATTTTAGGGACGGATAAAGTTCCTCATGAGGTTTTAAGATACGGTAAAATTTATTGGTATTCGAAAACTGAAGTGAGAAAAAGGAGAAAAATGGGGCATGTTAATGTAGTAGGAAATAATCTTGAGGAGGTTAAGCAAAAAATTGATAAAATTATAGAACTAATTTATCCTAATGGGTTAGATTTATGAAGTTTAAATTTAAGATCTGGATCGAGACAGAGGACGGAAAGCTTTTAATAGGAAAGGGAGGTGTCAGATTATTAAGGGCTATTGAAAATACTGGTTCCCTTTCCACAGCCTCTAAGACAATTGGGGTCTCATATAAATTTGCTTGGGAGTATGTTAAAAGGATAAATGAAATTTTAAATCAATCCATAGAAATGAGGAAAGGCGGAAAGAACGCAGGTGGGTCAAAAGTAAGTGAGAAATTAGATAAAATTTTAGGAATCTACGAAGAGGCAGAAAAAGAGCTCTCACAAGTTTTAGAAAAATATAATAAAAGATTAGAAGAAGTACTCAAGGAATATAGCAAAAAAGAGGTATAAGATTAGTTAAATTAAACAAAAAGTTATTATTTTAAACTTTTCAATGCCTTAATTAACGTTAACGCAAAATAGGGTAAATCTCCTGGATGTCTAGAAGATATTAAATTATCATCTACCACTACACTATCATCAATGTATATTCCTCCAGCAGCTATTACATCGTCTTTTATTGATGCTACTGACGTTAGTTTCCTTCCTCTAACTACATTAGCTGAAATGAGTATTTGAGGACCATGACAAATAGCTGCTACTGGTTTCTTTAATTCAAAGAATTTTCTAGTTATGTTTTTTACTTCCTCTAGTGTTCTTATTCTTTCTGGTCCTCTTCCACCTGGTAGTACTAAGGCTACATATTCTTCTGGTTTAACCTCTTTAAATGATATATCTGAAATTACTACATATCCATGCTTCCCAGTTATCTTGCTATTATCTTCCTTCCACGCTATTATAGGCTTAAAACCTTCTTCAATTACCCTATAAAATGGATATAGAACTTCTATGTCCTCAAATTCTTCTCCTACTAAAAATAAGACTTTTTTGTTTTCCATATATGAATTAATGGGAAAAGTAAAAAAAAGATTTCCTTCTTTATCCTTGCTCCAATTGCTCCTTGATAATACTCTCTATCTCGTCAGTCCTAAAACCACTCCTAACAGCAAGATAATGAAATATTAAACCAATAATAGCAGCTACAATAGTATCATACGGGAAGGGTATTGGAGCAGAACTCCCTAAAGGACCAAAACCACCAAAGAAACTAATAACATAAACAACCAATATTAAGCCAATTAACCAAAAGCCACTCCTAATGTACTGTCTACCCTTACCATTAACACTAACATAACCAACAACAGTAGGAATAACAAGCATACCAAGAAATCCAAGAAAATAAAGAATAAAACTCCTAACTAAATCACCTAGACTAGCAGAAGAAGCACTAACAATGTTAACATAGCCAAAATACGTCAAACCAATATTAGCTAATAACTGAGCGATACCTAAACCAATACCCAGCCCATAATTCATCTTTAACTCTCTAACGGCATAGTACATCCAAAAGATAGGAACACCCATAAACAAAGCAGACAAAACATAAAACAAAGTAGTAAAACCAGACCAATAAACAATCAATAAAGCAGCCAAAGTAGCAATAGGAGCAATAATACTAGCAGCGGGAATCCTAACAGTCCTCCTCAAATCAGGAGCAGTTCTCCTTAAAGTTTGCAGACCAATACCACCCATAATATAAGTAAAAACTGTAGCAGCTGATATGAAACTTACTAATAAGTACCAGCTTGGGAAAGGTAAGAGAAATAGGAAACCTAAGATTAATGATGCTATTAAAGACCAGAGAGGAATCCTATGTTTATTCAATTTTAAGAAGAATTGAGGGAAGTAGCCATCTGCAGCAATACCATAAAAAGTCCTAGTAGTAGTACCAGTATATACTAATCCAGTACCGCTTGGTGATATTACTGCATCTATTAGTAATATGTACCCCCAATATATTAGTATTGCTATTCCTAATGTCTTTCCAGCTGCTTCTATTTCACTGTAGAATGGTCCAGATGCCCAAGAGCTTGTTAATAGTGCTGACCAATTACCTGGGGCTATTCCTGCATCGCTCCAATTTATTGCCCCTATAAATGAAACTTGAAGCATGGTATAGATTATAATTGCTATAAGTAAGGCTAATATTACTGCTCTTCCTACATCTTTTTGTGGGTTCTTTGCCTCTCCAGAGTATTCTACTGCTTGTCTGAATCCTAGATAGGAAAATACTATTCCCGCAGAAGGTATTGCGTATAGCATAGCGGAAGGGCCTATTATTCCGCTTGATGCTTCTGCTACTGTGCTTGGGAATAGCCCTCCGTATGTGGTGAAGTTTTTTGCGTTAAATGCTAGTAGTAATAGTATGAATGTTAATGTTGGTATTACTAGTTTCCATGCTGTTATTCCAGTATTTGTCTTACCTAATACTTTTATTCCGAAGTAATTTATAAAGAAGAAGGCTATCAATAATATTGTTGCTAAGCCTACACCAGGTAATGTAAGTACTGTTACACCATTTACTGTAGTCTCCAATAGGCTAGTTAACTTAGGACTTATACTGGTAATATATTCTATTGCAGCAGCAGCTTCAATAGCTGGTACTGTCATTGCTGATAATAAATAGAGAAATCCTAGTATATATCCCGTGTAACTTCCGTGCGTGTAATGTGGATACCTAACTATTCCACCACTTTTAGGTACTGCACTTCCTAACTCAGCATAAGCTAGCCCTACAAACATTACTAGTATTCCGCCTATTATCCATGCTAATACTGCTGAAGGTCCAGATATTGCCGCAGCGTCTAATGAAGCAAATAACCATCCAGAACCTATTATTCCTCCTAATGATAAAAACGTTAAATCTAGTAGATTTAGTTCTTTCCTTAATAATTTATCAGATTCTGCTGCAGAAACTTTACTTCCCTGTGCCATATTACTTATTTGCTATAAATCTTTTTAAATTTTACCTTGATTTGCTATATCTTTTATTTTAGATTTACCAAAGATTTGCTATACTTTTTAAAGTTCAGTAGCCTGGTACTTACATATTATAACAGATTTTCTTAACTATTTACTATAATAAGTATAATAAGTATTAAATTAGATTGTATTATGCTGAAATATATTATGATTCGTAGAGTTGAGTATAAAGTTTTAATAACTTTCTGTTAGTTAGGTAATCTGATAGCAAGGTGAACTATAGATGGTTGTGAAAATAACCTTCTTTCATGACGTGTTATGTCCTTTCTGTTTTGTGACATCAAGGAGATTAAGAAAAGTCGTAAAAGAGTTCGGTAATGAGGTGATAGTTAAGCATAAAGCGTTTATGATAATATCCTCTTTAGAAGACTTAAAGGCTGCTGCGCCTACTGAGGAAGAGGCTAGAGAGATATTTAAACAAGAGTTTTCAATTATAAAAAGATATTATCCAGATTATGATCCAGAAAAGGTTATAAATAAAGGTAAAATAACTTGGGTTTGGTCTCTTCCCCCATTAATGGCGTGTAAGGCTGCAGAATATCAAAAAGGAGATAATGGTTACTGGGATTATTTTGATAGGGCTCAAGAAAAGTTCTTCCTTGAAGGAGAGAATATTAATGACGATAATGTACTAATTCAGATAGCTAAGGAAGTTGGTCTTAATATAGATAAGTTTAAAGAGGACTTTAAGTCCAAAAAGACTAGAATGTCTGTTTATGAAGATGAGGCAGAAGCTCATGCTATGGGGATTAGGGGAGTACCGGCACTTTTAATAAATGATTATTGGCTAATCAGAGGTGTTCAAGATGAGGATTATCTTAAAAGTGTTATAGAGGACTTGCTGACTAATGGTGGAGAGCCAAAGAAAGTTAAACTAAAAGCTTATTGGGAGGCTTATCAATAAATTTAATTGATGAGCAAGAAAGTAAAGGAATTAATGTCAACTCCAGTTTTTCAAGTTGAAGGGAATACCTCACTTCAAGAAGTATGTAAACTTATGTTAGAAAGGGGAGTGGGTTCAGTTATTGTGACAGAACAAGGAATTCCTAAGGGCATATTCACGGATAGGGATGCTGTTAGGGCTATAGCTATGGGTATGAATTCTAATGACGAAGTTAGATTAGTTTCAACAATGGGTAATTTAATTGTTGTAGATGAAGATACTGACGTTTTTGAGGCGTTAAAGATTATGGCTATGAATAAGATAAGGCATTTGCCAGTTAAGGATAAGAATGGGAATATAATAGGAATGTTCGCGATTACAGACTTCTATAAAGTTTATGGTTAAAAGAATTCCAGTTAAAAATATTTACTTGGAGACATATACGTTAATATTGTGAAAATCGGTTATCTTACTGATTCTAACGGAAGGCTAACAAATCTCGCTAATGCGATCAGACTTGAAATAGTAGACGGTGCTAAAGAGATCGTAACATTAGCGTATGGTAAACTTTCCGATATTCCTAGATTAGATATTTTAGTTGGAAAGAATTTTTTACAAGGCGAAATACTTTTTCTCAGAAATTACGCGGAGTTTTTGATAGATGGAGATAGACTAGCTAGTGTTAGGCCAATAAAAATTCCTCTAAAAATTAATGCACAAAAGGTAATCTATTTGGGATTAATAGATAATAGAGGAGACGTAATCTCGCTTAAGGATGTCTCATTTACGTTTCCTTTCCCCTTTAGGGATTCCTCTTTTAATTCTGCAATAATTTTTGAAATTTTGGACCTTGATGTAATACGAGAGGTAAGTAGAATTTTAAAACCAGCTTCTAAGGCTTATATGGTTTTAAGGGACGAAATTTTTGGTGGAGTTAACCCATTAGAAGGTGTAAAAAGATTTTCAGCAAAGTTTAAAATTGTCATGGTAAAGGAAGCTGAAGGTTTTTGGATTATAGAGGGTATAAAAATTAAATAAGTTAATTACGAGATAAAATATATATGAATCTTGTGTGTATAATATCTTATGGATAGCAAACTGATTACTTTAGAGGAAGCAGTAAAGCTAGTAAAAAACGGGGATTCGATAACAATAAGTGGTATATCTATTCATAGGAACCCCATGGCCTTTATTTATGCTTTAGTAAAGGAGGGAATAAGGGATTTATATTTCATAGATAGAGAACCGGGTTTTGGGTTAGAAGTTTTACTTAAGTATGGTGCTGTAAGGAAGTTACGAATTGCTATGTCAACCTTGGAATGGTTCTCAAGTATACCAAAAAATTTTAGAAAAATGATTGAAAATAAAGAGGTAGAACTTTTAGAAGATACTTGCGGAGCATTTATAGCTGGTATAAGAGCAGGCGCTTTTGGAATTCCCTTTATGCCAGTTAGGGGAATTTTAGGTTCTGACTTAGTTAAGTTACACGAAAAAGCAGGTACTTGGAAAGTTATAGAGGACCCCTTCAGTGGAGAAAAAATAGTTTTAGTTAAGGCAATTACCCCAGATGTTGCAATAATCCACGTAAATAGAGCAGATGAGGAGGGTAACGCTGAAATTATTGGGCCGTTATATGAGGATGTATATAAGGCTAAGGCTTCAAAGAAGGTCATTATAACAGCTGAGGAAATCGTTCCTAAGTCCTATTTCTATGGCAAAAGACCTACTATTAATGCTGAGTACGTTACCGCAGTAGTTCACGCACCTAAAGGTGCAGAACCTACAAGCATGTTTCCGTTGTATGATGCGGATTACGAAAGAATTATAGAATTTCTAGGGCACTTCTAAGTTCATAAGGGTCTACTGAATTTATAAATTCCAAATCTTTCTCATTTATTTCAATTTTCATCATATATCCTTTTTCTACTTTAAATTCAGTATTTTCCTTAACTTGTTCATAAGATGTGAAGGGATAAACGTAATCTAAATACCATTTCTTGTCTTTTCTATCGTACCTTAAAACGCCTAAATTTGTAACTACAAATACTTTATTATTTGAAAACTTAGCAGTACCAGTTATAAAATCTACTCTTTTTACCAGGCTTCTTTTAGAATGTTTTAAATTCCATAAAATTGCCTTTTTTACTAAGGGAAATATGAACGCTGTAGCAGCCCCTCCTGGCAATCTCACTTTAGGATTCTCGTAGTCACCTATTACCGATAAATTAATATTAGTTTCCTCATCTATCTGTGCTGGTCCTAAAAACATTACGTCCAATTTCCCTTTTTGTGCAAGATCAAAGGAATCTGCTGTTATCATTACCGGTGAGGATTCTAAAAAGAACGGATTTCCAGTTGAAGGAGAGAGGGTAACTCTAACTGGGTTTTCCGCTTCTGCGACTCCAATTATTCTTATCTTTTTCTTATATAGATCTCTAGCCATAAAGGTTCCTATTAAGGCTGGTACTGAATTTAACCCTATGTAAACTAGTTCTCCATCCTCTAATAACGTGGATATAGCTTTTATTACGTAATCTATCGTATATGCTTTCATTGATTAATTTTAAGTTTACATCCTATTAAATTATATTATATGGCTAGAGTTTACAAGATAGGCGAGTATTATATAGCTGGAGTTGAACACGTAATTCATGGTTACTTACAAGATGTTGTTTTTATATATAAGAATAATAATAATTGGGTTAGTGTAAGCGCTGAGAGATTTAGGACTAACGATCCAAATATAAATAAGGTTAAAGAGGCTGTAAAATATGCAACTCATGAGGACGACCTTGTAAAAGCTATAGAAAGTTTAAGAAGTAATGGGATAAAGATTGATGAAGTTCAAAATATACCATTTCCTAGGAAATTAATTGAAGGTAAAAAGAAGATTCAAGAAGAATTTGATTAATATTACAATATTATAATTTATCTTTAAATTTACTTTTCTTTAAAGCCATTCTAAGTATTTTATCATTTGCCTTTAACCAATTTTTTAGATAAGTAATCGTAGAAGTGTCAAGCTTTTCTAGCTTGTTTATATCTCTAACTAATCTGTTTAACTTATCAGCATTTGATTGACTTAATATAATTGCCTCCTCTAGACTTTTTCCGCTAGTTACCTTTAATATTATTTCTATAATTTTGTTTATCCTATCGGGTACACCTACTATTGAATCCTTAAGTAAAATTTTAACTTGTGGCAGATCTTCATAACCATATTTTCTAGCTAATTCATAAGTTGCATTCTTTAATCTTCTACCCTTATCTACAATTCCCCCAATGATAAACACCTTGGAGTTTCTAATAATGTCTTCATTGGCCACAATGTCACCGTAAGGATTTAGAACGATTGCCTTTTCTTTAGGGATAGAATCTATGTAACTAACCTTATTTTTACCTTCCAATTTGAATGATGAAGGGGCATGTATTAGCTTTAAGTTATAATCGGACAAATATTCTCTAATAGTGTTAATGGATAGCATTATTTGTTCCTTAAGGCTAACCTTTTCTTCTTCTATTTGATTTTCGTAAAATCCTAAATCTATTATAAATTGAGGCTCTAAAGGTATTATATCCTCACTTATTTTTATCTCTCCATTTCTTAATATTACGTAATCCGTGAATGTATCACCCTTACCTTTTAATATTTTTATGTTTTCCTCCTCAGTGACGAATTTACCGTAATCTCCACTTTTTGACAATCCATAATTATAAATTAACATATTTATAGCAATCGATTGTAAATATCCTGTTTTAAAGAATTTCTTTAGATTAATTATCTTTATTGAATTAACGTTTAGCTCATTACTTAGATATTTAGCTAATGTTTTACCTAGAATCATGATCGCATCTTTCTTGTTATTTCAGACAAGTCGGATTTTTTATCAGAACCCAGTCTTTTAGTTTCCTCTATCAACTCTGGTCTTTTAGTTTCCTCTGCTATTTCTTTTAATTGGTTCAATATTTTTGTAGTGTCCTTTCCAGTATATAGTGCATCAGCATATTCCCTTAACATTCTATAATATCTTATTTCCGCTAGAGAATCCCTATCTATATAGTTTTCTACTATTTGAGGATCGGCTCTTTGTAATGTTATAGTCTTAGTTACTGTTTTCTGTTGATTATCTACTGGATCAGTGTAATTTGCAGCAAATGTTACAACATAAGGACTATTTCCTGCTGGAACGACTAAATTTCCATACACTGCAATTAATTTATCAACTATCGGTATTCTTATTGGTAAGTCGTAGTTATGAGGCATGAAATTTTGAGGAACTAATAATTGTAAATTATAAGCAAAAGTTGAAGATGTTCTTTCTCTCTCAAAGATATTAGGAAGTTGAGAAAGTTCATTAACGTGATAAAAGGTTCCTGCGGATTTATCTGCAAGTCTTTTGAGAATATTTTCGTTATAATCTTTTCCTATTCCAATACTTATTATTTGTATATTTGGAGGTATATCGATTTTTTCATAATCTTTTACATTTCTCTTATCAGTGGGCTTACCATCTGTTAATAGGATGATTTTAGTGGGCATTTGAGATCGTTTAGCTAGGTCTATTGCGAAGTTTATAGCCTCATAAAATCTCGTAGTATATCCTTTACCTACATCGAAGTTGACTAATACTCCACTAGGTCCTTGATATCTTATCTCAGGGTGATTAGAAAAAACGATTATGGTTACGAAATTTCCTTGAGGTAGGCTTAATAAAAGCTTTTGGGCTGATTGTACTGCGGTATTTAATTTTTCGCCCTGCATTGAAGGACTGTTATCTATCATTATGATATAATGTGTATTTCTTGTTACTGCTGTTTGTAACGGTGTTATATATATGATAAATCCAACATCAGTAGGTCTATCAGTGTAAATATAATTGTGAGTCTGTTTCACGTTAATAGTTATAGTCATGTCTAAAATATTATAACAGAAATTTTTAAGTACTATTACACGTTTTATACAAATATGACATGGAAATGCCCAGTTTGTGGTTATGAAAATGCAGATGATTCGTTGTTTTGTATAAAGTGTGGCACTAAAAAGCCAGAACAAGTATTGCCGCAATCCGTTGAGCAAGTTCCTTCCTCAAGCCCTCAGCAGCCCGTTCAACAATCTACTACTATGCCACCTACTCAAGTTGAGCAACAAGTTCAATCTCCGCAACCAGAGCAACAAGTTTCTCAATCGCAACAACAGGTTACGGTAAGCGGTAAATATTATTTATTATTCATAAATACTCCTAATCCTGCATTTAATAAGACAAAGCTACCTTTAGATTTTGATATATTCCCTTCAATATCAATAGGAAGGAGCCCAGAAAATGTAATTGTGATTCCAGATCCAGAAGTTTCTAGAAAACATGCGATTATAAGTTTAGAAAATGGTGAGCTTTATATAGAAGATTTAAACAGCACTAATGGCACTTATATCTATGATGGAAAGGTATTCCAGCCAGTAAAGGGGAAGATGAAAATTCAGGTTAATTCAATTATAAAGCTAGGTAATAATACAGTAGTTAGAATTGTGGGAGAATGAGTCCATATAATATAGATGAAGTCAAGGAAATTGTAAATAAGTCTGTCGAAATATTTAAATCTAAGATAGACTCTCCTTTCGTTGGAGACAAAAAAGTGGAGGGTAATGTTATTTTCGTAGGGGATACTCACGGTGCTATTGACGTAACCAGTAAAGTTTTTTCCGATTTTTCAGATAATGCAGACCTAGTAGTATTCTTAGGAGATTACGTTGATAGGGGAGAAGACCAACTGGGAAACTTACTTTTAATTTTACGTAAGATGATAGATAATCCAGATAAGTTTATTGTGTTAAGGGGAAATCATGAGAGTCCTATAACAAACGAATATTATGGATTTAAGGAAGAAGTTAGAGAAAAATTAGGGGAGGAATATTACGATATGTTTGTGGAACTTTTCTCTTATATGCCTTATGCTGTAGTAGTAAATGAATATTTTTGTGTTCACGGCGGATTGGCAGTAGGATTGACAAAGGTTGAGGAGATTAAAAAATTACCTAGACCAGATGCTAATCCAGACGATCCGATAGCGTTTCAGCTACTTTGGAATGATCCTAGAGAGGGTTTAGAGGATCCAGATTTCATTCCTAGCATAAGGGGTGAGGGGGTTTACTTTTTTGGTGAACGTGTTGTTAACAAGTTTTTAGAGGATAATTCTTTAAAGGGGATAATAAGAGGGCATGAAGTTGCTGATGGGTTTAGAGAGGACATGAATGGAAAAATAATTACAGTTTTTTCTAGTAGATATCATCATATGAGGGCTGGGATTTTAGTAATGAAAAAGGACGGTCAATTCGATAAAATATATATTTAGGTGGTATTTATGACCTTATCTTTAAGAGTAGATGTAAGTCATAAGTATTCCTATAATTCTGATGTTAGATACATTTTCAAGATTTTATTAGTCCCAGAAAAGTTGGGTTCTGCTACAGGTTTCCATTATATAGTTGCCTTAGATATCAGCGGTTCAATGGCAGGTTATAAAATCGATTTAGCAAAACAAGGTGCTATTGAATTATTTAAACGAATACCTAAGGGAAATAAGGTGTCATTTATAACTTTCTCGTCCTCAGTTAATGTTATAAAGGAGTTTGTAGACCCGATGGATTTATCTGGAGAAATAGAAAAAATTTCAGCAGGAGGTCAAACAGCACTATTTACTGCAATACTAACTGCAAACAATATTGCAAAGAAATATCAAATGCCCACCTATTTGCTCTTATTAACAGATGGTAATCCAACAGATGAGACCAATCTAGAGAATTACCTTAAGATACAATATTACGATAAAATGCAGATTTACTCCTTCGGAATAGGTGATGATTATAATGAGCAGCTATTGCAGAAGATAAGCGATAAAACTGGTGGCGTAATGTATCATATTTCAGATGTTTCAGAAATACCTCAAAAATTGCCTCAAAAAGCTGTAACGCAAATAGCCGCTAAAAATATAACAGTTGACATAATCTCTGAGGGTAATATAAAACTTTTGAATTACTCTTCTATACCGGTTAAAATTAATGGAATAGAAAATGTAGTGAAAATTTTTGGTGAGTCAATACTTCCAGCTAATTATGAAGGTAATTTCTTAACAGTTAGAGTTACTTATGAGGATCCAGTAACTAATAAACAAGAGGCTTTAATGCAAGTAATTCAAGTTAAAAAAGCAGCTGATCAGAGTACTTTTATGTCCTCTATAAACTCTGATTTAATAAATGAGTATAGATACTACGAACTTTTAGAAAAGTACGCTAAACAAGTTCAAGCAGAGCAATTGGTTGAGGCTACTAAAACATTAAATCAAATGCAACAAATTGCAGAGCAAACTAGAAGAATAGATTTTATTGAAACTACTAGAAGGCTATCTCAGTCACTTGAGACTACCAAGAGAATAGGAACTATAGAGCAAACTAAGCGATTATCTAAAGAGGTAACTAGTGAAGTAACTAGGAAACTTAGGGAAGGATGAGTGGAGCTGAATAGTCTATATCTAATATTTTAGCATCATTTCTTTCTTTATAACTAATTCCATCAATAATTGAAGGTAATTTAGATATTTTTATATTATAAATGTTACTTAGAAATTCCTTTAATTGGTTCATTAAGTCATCTTTATTTGAAGCTATAATAGGTATATCGTTCAAAATCAATAATCTATACAATTTATCATTTTTTATTCCTAAGAAATATAATTTTGTAGCTAATCCCTTTAATCCACTTATAATTCTTTTATACGCTTTGATTGATATCAATATCTTATCACTTCCCTTTAAGGAATATAGTGTATTAGAACTCTTCTTCACACTAACTGTATACTTATAATTTGGATAGAAGTTAAAGCCCAATTTAGGTTTATCGAATATTATTAACTTACGTAAAACGTTATTATTAATGTCTAAGGATAAATATGCTGGAAATTCGTCAGCAAGACTTTCGATGAATTCGTAAGTCGTTACTATGAAACTAGTTTCGGGGGAAATTATTGATGATAAATCTATTCCATTTAGTTTCATATGATATTCTCTCTTTGGTAATATTTAATAATTTCTTTTTTAAGGTTCATTATTTTGAACTAAAACGTGATTTATCATTATATATTTCCCTAGAAAATTGAATACTTTTTAACAGCATTTAAGCAAAACTTAGCAGTAAATAATCTTAATTAATATAGAAATTTATAATAATAAAATATATTTTAAATTTCAATATTCTCTTTAATTTTTCTCAAAATATCTTCTATTACCTCCTTAGTTTTCGATATAAGTGATGGGGGCATATAAATACTCTTTCTGTTGAATTCTTCTTCATCAACTAAGTAAACTTCATTATTGTTAATCACCAAATCTACTTCTAGATCTAAATATCTTATTTTGCCCCTTAATAATTCGGGAGGAGTTGAAATGTTAATGTATATTCCTTTTAAAGTTCCTTTAGAATCATAATACTTATGTACTTGATACCATTTTTCAGAATTATACTCTACTATATCGTAATCACCTTTTTCTATCTTCTTTCCTATACTATCTAGAATTCCTCCTCCTTCAAACTCTCTCTTTAGGACTATTCTATAATTATTTTCATTTACTTCTTTTTCTATTACTTTTCCCCCTTTCAAATATATCACTTTTCCATCAGCTTTTATATGTTCTATTTTCATAAAATCTTGTGTTAAGTTCTGTAACAAATTTACTGGATTTTCTCCTTTTTCCTCCGCGGTATCGATTTCCCTATTATAACTTAATTTCAGCATGTGATGATATTTAATAGTGTTCAGTATCATCTTTCTCACATCATCTAAATATAGCTTATCTGGCAGAGATAAGGTGACGATAAAGAAATCCTCACCTTGGTCTCTAAAGTCCTTATTTTCATATTTAATTATTAATCTCTCTAACTCATCTTTAAGCTCATTTAAACTCGCATACTTGGCGTTACTTCTCCATTTTATATTATACCCTTTTCTATTAAGGGGTGTACTTAGAGATAAAAGTCTGATTCTGTCCTCCTCATCCCTTATATGCTCTGAGAAAGCGGTTATCCCTTTACCTCTCCATACCATTGCATATTTTCCCACTGCCTTAACTTCACTTATTAAGATCTCTCCATCATAAGGAGGCTTTATTACTAAACCCTCTGATAAGCAAGGCTTTACTCTAAAGTCCATGAAGGTGCAATTTCCGCTAGTGTTTATTACTGAATATAGTTTCACGGGACTTTTCCATATAAATGAATATCTGAATATACTGGTTAAGTCATTATATATATCCTCTCCCATTATAATTATCCTTCCTTTATCTTCAGCATCCTTAATTGTTATCTCAGCAGGTTCATTTTTGATATCTTGCATAAATCTCTCAGCTATTTGAGTAGATTGTTGAACGATAGTATAGGATAAAGATGAAAAAATAGCAGTTAATGCAGTAGAATATATTCCTCTTATTCTAACTCTTCTTTTCATACTCTAAGAATTTTCTTAACACGTAATTTAATATTCCACCTTCTTTAACGTAAGTTAGTTCAGCGTTATTGTCTATCCTCGCTATGCCTTTAGTTACTGTTTTCGTACCATCAGCCTTTATAAACTCTATTGATAATTCTTTTCTAGGTTTCAAATCCTTTATTCCATATATATTCACTGTCTCATCTCCTTTTATACCTAGAGTTCTCCAGTCTGAAATTTCAATAGGAATAACGCCCATAGCAACCAAATTACTTCTATGAATTCTCTCAAAACTCTCAGCTAAAACTGCCTTAACTCCTAATAATTTAGTAACCTTTGCTGCCCAATCTCTTGAGCTTCCACTTCCATATTGCTTTCCAGCTACAATTACTAAAGGTACTCCTTCACTTTTATATTGCATTGCAGCTTCATACACGCTCATTATCTTATTGTCTGGGAAATGTTTAGTATAACCCCCTTCCTTATCTACTAATAGGTTCTTTAATTTAGGGTTAAAGAAACCTCCCCTTAACATTACTTCGTGATTTCCCCTTCTAGCACCATAAGTGTTTAGTTCAGTAACTCCTAGCTGTCTTAAGTAAAGTCCTGCCGGGGAATCTGGAGTTATAGGACCTGCTGGGGAAATGTGATCAGTTGTTATTTTATCTCCTAATAGAAGCAATATTCGCGCATTTATTATGTCTTTTAATTCTTCCTCTTTTTCAACTTCGGAGAACCAAGGCGGTAATCTTATATAGGTTGATTTTTCATCCCAAGTATATACATCACCTTGAGGAATCTTAAGGGAGTTCCATAGTTCATTTCCTTCAAAGATATTAGCCTTCTTCTTGAAGAGTTCTGGATTTAGAGCTATGTTCATGTATGTTCTTATTTCTTTCAAAGAGGGCCATATATCCCTTAAGTAAACTGGATTACCATTAGGGTCATATCCTATAGGCTCGTTATAGAAATCTATGTCAATTCTTCCTGCTATAGCATAGGCTACGACTAGTATTGGTGAAGCTAGGAAAGTACCCTTCAGTAAAGGATTTATTCTCCCTTCAAAATTTCTATTTCCGCTTATTACTCCATAAGCCTCTATATTATTATTCTTAATATCTTCCTCTATATGCTTAGGTAATGGACCTGAATTACCAATACATGTAGTACATCCAAAACCCACTATATGAAATCCTAAGGCTTCTAAATATGGCAGTAACCCAGTCTCTTTTAAATATTCTGCAACTATTGGTGACCCTGGGGCCATACTCGTCTTAACATACGGTTGAGTTCTTAATCCTAATTCTACTGCCTTCTTAGCTAAAATCCCAGCCCCTAACATAACTGTAGGGTTAGATGTATTAGTACAACTAGTTATAGCTGCTAACACTACCGCGTTATCTTCTATGTATTTACCTTTTTTCTTATTTTCTTTAATTATTTTTTTCTTAATTTCCCTTAATGTTACTCTCTCATCTGGATTCTTAGGTCCAGCTAGTGATGGTTCAATTTTACTTAAATCTATTTCAACTACGTCAGTATAACTTATTTTCTTGTTTAAATCGTAAAATATTTCTTGTAATTTAGAATACTCTCTGACTAGATTCCCATCTCTATTTGTTAATATTAAATAATTTACGGTCTCGTCATCGATTGGAAAATAAGCGGCTGTAGCTCCGTATTCTGGAGCCATATTGGCTATGGTAGCCCTATCTGGCACTGATAGTAAGGATAGCGAAGGGCCAAAGAATTCTATAAACTTGTTTACTACGTTCTTTTTCCTTAATAATTCGGTTATGTATAGTACGACGTCAGTAGGTGTTACACCCTCTTGAATTTCACCTGTAAGTTTAACTCCAATTACTTCTGGGACATTCATATAGTAAGGTTCTCCTAGGAGTACGGCTTCAGCTTCCAGTCCTCCTACTCCCCAACCTAATATTCCTAACCCGTTAATCATTGTAGTATGAGAATCCGTACCTATGATAACCTCTGGATAGGCTGTTAGAAATCCCCTTACCTCAGATTTAGTCACCACTGTACTTAAGTACTCTAAGTTAACTTGATGTACTATTCCCTTTCCAGGAGGAACTATTCTTAAATTTCTAAAAGCACCTTGTGCCCATTTTAAAAATTGATATCTTTCAATATTTCTTTCGAATTCCTTCTTCATATTAAAATCTAGAGAGTAAATTGTTCCGAAGTAATCTACCTGTACAGAGTGATCTATTACCAAATCAGCTGGAATTACTGGATTAATTATCCTAGGGTCTTTTCCTATCTCCATTACCTTATTTCTCATCGCAGCTAAATCTACTAAAAGCGGTACTCCAGTATAATCTTGCATTAGGACTCTAGTAGGCATGAAAGCGAATTCTTTACCCACTCTCCAATTGGCTATAGCTTCTAAATCATCTTCAGTTATTTTATTCCCATCTAGATTTCTGTATACGTTTTCAATAAGTATTTTTATTGAATATGGTAGTTCATCTATTTTATAACCTCTTTCATTCAATTCTTTTAATGGATAATAATATAATTCTGCCCCTTTATATAAAAACTTACTTGGCATGTTTAAACATAAGTCTTCTGAGCAAATAAATTAATTTATAATAAGAACCCGAACAATTTAAGTACAATACTATGTCTCAATTTTTAAGATTAAGTACATATAATATAATAGATAGAAAATATATATCTATATAATATCTGTTAATGTTATTTAACATAATTTAAATAAATAATGTACAGGAAATTTTAACTCATTATAGGAAGGGATTTAGGCTTTATTGAAGATTTACTGTTTCCTCATTAATCATGAAAGTTGACATACTTTTTAAAAATTATGAATGACTAACATGACCTATGACTGAGTGTGAATAGAAATACCCGAAAAATTCACATATCTTATGATGTGTGGTTTCCCCACATATGATTATCTCGTTAAGGGGGTCGGACTTTCATCGAGGTTTCATGAATTTGTATTCAACCTCTCGTCCTCATTCCCCTTGTCCGGCTCCCCACGCCTAGGTTAGGGAGTATGGACTCCCAGCCACGACATGGGGAGCCTCATCGAACCCATCCTCCCCCTCACATTGCTCCTCGGGTTCACTGTAGGGCTCTCTTCTACATGTTAATATTAACGTAAAAGTTTATAAACTTTGCGGTTACTTATATAATTATATGGAACAGATTGTTTTCCGAGGAGTCATATCTTCAGCAGGTAGGGATAAGTACGGGGATCAAAGGTATACAATAAACGTGCCGAAAAGCGTTAGGGATAAGGTTAGTAAAATCGCTGGAAAGGAGGTGATTGTAATTGTCATCCTACCAGATGATGAGGAATAGGATTATCGCTTCTAAGGAAGCAATTGATAACTTTCAATTCGTTACAATAAACGGAAAAGTGGTTTTTGATGACATCGGTAAGGTTGTTAGAATTGCTAGGGCTTACTCACAAGTAGTGGGGTAAGTGGGTTTATGGGAAAGCTTATTTTGGAAAGGAGTACTTACCGCTACTTCACGAGTTGGGAGAGTTGGCGAGTAATAAGGTTGAGGGTTATGGTGCGGTAATTAGTTTCAAGCATTACCCTATGATTTACCTTCAAATCCCACTTTGGCTTTATTTAAAGCACTTCTCTTCACCGAAACTTAATGGCTATGGTTTGTTTGCTGGTTTTGATTTAAATAGTGATAGGTTGAACGTTGTTGTAGTTAATAAGGAGGGTGAAATTATTACTTTCAAAACTTGGTGGTATAGCGAGGTAGTTTCCCACGGTTTTCCTAAAGGGAAAGCTAAAGCTTTGCGTTTTAATGCTCTTTCACAGGCTCTCAATTTCCTATCGAGGGTTGGTGTTGATTATGTTGTATTTGAGGATTTCTAGTTAAGAGGAGGAGGTTCACTAGGAGTATGAGTGGTAATAGGAAGATAACGCGTTTTGCTAAGAAGCAATTATTAATCCACGGTGTTATTAAGGCGTTAAGGTTGGGTTTTAACGTTATTCTAGTTAATCCTAAGGGTACTACTAATTCAGAAGACCACGAGAAGGTGATGAGGGAGAAGGGTTTTGATAGGCATACAGTCTCAGCTTACTTAACAGCAGTAAAAGGACTAGGAATGTTAAATGATATCAAATGACATAAAATTCACGGTTTATCGGAAACTGCTGACAACGGCAGTGCACCACGACTTTATACGGCTGATAGAAACTACTTAGAAAAGCGTTATTTTTATTTAGTTTGTTATAATCTTGACATGAGTCAGCTATTAGAGATTTGCAAAAAAGTAAAAGTTTTAGCATATTTCGGTTCATATACTAGACAAGAGGATTTCGTTGAAGGAGTTTCTGATATAAATATCTTCGCAATTAGCGATGATAAATCCATATTACTCGAATTGGCTAGCTTAGGTTATTCCCCAATCGTAATGTCAGAATCTGATTTTAGAACGATATGTGAAAGAGGCGATCCAATCTGTTATTACGTGCTTTACGATTCTAATGTGATTTGTGGTCAATTTCCAAGCAATCTTAATTTTAATCTTACTAGCTTGACGTGTGAGAGGCTAAAGAGGGCAATCTTATCTTTTTTATCGTTATCAATATCAGCCTTTTTTAGAAACGACGAAATTTCTACAGTTGTTAATTCGTTTAGAGCTATAAGAAATACCATACAGTGGAAATCATGTACTTTAGATAAATCAATACCAATAAAAATAAGTGAGCTTAAGGAAAAATGCAAAAAATTAAACATGTCTTTATGTAATGAGTTTTCTGATATAGTATTAATTAAAAAGCTTAAAGCTCCGCTTTCCATGTGGAGTTTAGATAGGGTAACTGATGTTATATGTAAGGAGCTTAATTTAAACTGTGTAAAACCCTCTAAGATTTTCGAAAGCGTGAAGAATCCAGTACAAGTTATAGTTAACGATGATGGTTCAGTTTTGGTAAAGGATTACTTGGGCAAGGAAATGAAATTATCATAAAGATTTATATTTCGAAAAGAATAATATAATAATTGATGTCAGAAGAGATAAACCGTGATGTAGAAAGAGCGGAGGAGTATGAACAGACTACGACTAGAGTATCAGCATTAGGGAAAAATAAATTCGAGTTAAGTACTGGGTTAATCATAGCTGCAAGGTATGCTGATAAGTTAAGGAGGGTTGCATTAGTAGCTTTTAGTAAAATAGCTCCAAGGGATATTATAATTAGAGATATTAGTGAGCTGAATAAACAATTATATACAAAAATAGTAGAAGAAATGAAGGTAGATAAACTAGATGTGATTAGAATATTAGTCGATGCAGAGTATGATGAGCAAAATCAGAGACTTAATTTTACTAACGTTAGGATAATTAGGTATTTTACTGAAGATCAATGTAAAGAGAAATATGCTGATGTAATACGCGAAAATGAGGAGTTAAAAAAGAAAATTAGTGAATTGAAGCAAAAACTTCAAGATATACTGAAAGTCTTAAAGTAAATTATCCCTTTATTATTCCTATTATGAATCCTATTATGAATGCAATTGAGTCGTAAGGTATTATTAATTTTAATTCTTCTGCTTTCGATAGTATATAAGGTAATTTAGAGGAAACTGTATGTAGGAAGTTTATTACATCTTGTGGTGAAATATATCCTATTGCAATTAAGATTATTACAATTGCAAGCAAAATTAAACCTATTTGTATAACTTTCCTTATTAATAATCCTATTAAAAGACCTAAAATAAATGCTATTACAAGTGAGACTATCCCGCTAGTGGTTATAACTGGTAACATAATTATAATGTGGATCATCAAACTTATAATTTTGTATGGTCTAGCATGATTTATGAAAGTTGTAAAGTATCATTTGAAGGCTAAGATTGAAAAAGTTGGAAAAGGCACTACTACAATTGAAAGGAAATTTAGGAAGTTAATTAACGTGAGAAAATTCATTGATGAGTTAATAGAAGACGAGGATGTTAAGTGTACCCCTCTAAACAAATCCGAGAACCTAATGACTAAGCAATGTGAAGGAAATGGTATAAAGTACTTTTTTGAGATAACTACGGAGAGGATTAAAAAGGTAAAGAAGGAGGAATCTAAAGGGCAAAAATCTCAGCCTGAAGTTAAGGAGGAGAAACAATCGACTTCTTAGTCACCATAATGTATTCTAGTTTCTCTTAGCCATTTTCTGAAACAAGATTTAGAACAAAATAGATAAGCTTTATTTTTGTGTATTAAAATAAATTCAGCGTTTTCTACTTCTCTTCCACACTCTACACAAATTCCAAAATTGGGTATAGATAAAATTTGCCTTAAGGGTTTTACATCAACCATATAAATAAAGATATAGTTTTAAAAAACTTAAATAATTACTTCCAATGCTGTATGCTTTTGTAATGCCTCTTTTACTGTACCAGCTAACTTCTCTAAATCAGTTTCTAATTTTCTATATAATTTCTCTTTATCAACCCAATAGATGTAATTTGGCCTTCCTTTCCTCTCCTCTTTCTCAATAGGAGCCTTTTCTCTCTGTATTAAACCTTTATCTAATAAGTTATTTAGCGCTTTACTTATGGAAGCCTTAGTTACATTTAGCTTCTCTGCTAAATCATCAGTGGTCATTTTTCCATTTTGTAACAGTACGTGTAGTACTTCTACATCGCTTTTGGAAAGTCCATACATGAAGGCTATAAACTCATGTATATCTACTTCCCTCCCATCTGGGAACCTTACTTTTTCTGCCATTTTGTTTTCACCATATATAGATTTAACTTACTTACTTAAAAAAGCCGTGTATATTCAATTATACATTTACACACAAATATGTACAAAAGTTATTCAATTAATATCTTAAATGAAAGATCATTACAATAAACACTGTTAATTATAAGTTAGCAAAGCTATTGATAAAAGCCGTTAAATATTTATAATTTAAATTTAAATTAATGATGAAGACTACAACTTACTGTGAGGATGCTTATTTCAATATAGTGCCAGTATTGAAGACTGTAATAATAATGGAAATGGTGGAAAAGGGTATTTCTTTGCGAGATGCTACGAAACACGTTAACTTATCAGTAACTGCTTACGAGAGACATAGAAAGAACGATGTTGATAAAATAGAAAAAATATACAGAGATGAGGAGATTAAAGATATGATAGACTCATTAGCTATTAGACTGATGAATAATGAAAGAATAGACCCCATATCTTTTTGTATACTCTGTAGCAAATCAAGAAGGTTATTTAATTTACCATTATGTATCTAGATACATGAGAGGAAAGGTTATTATTTTCTTATCCTCCTCCTCGTTTTTCTTATCATATTTCTCTAGAGTGATGTGGAGTATTGTAGCGCCGTTCTCTTCTTTAAAAACCACAGTTACTGAGGACAGTACTATATTTGCATTATTTTTCCTAGGTTACATAATAGTTCAAATGCCTGCTGGATTTCTTTCTGACTATATTGGAGTAAAGTTTCTTCTCTTTTCGTCCTTAATTGGAATATCATTTACCTCCTTTATCTCAGTATACTTCCCATCAATAGTTGTTGAATACTTAACTAGCTTTTTTATGGGCTTTTCTGCGGGTTGGATTTATCCGATTACAGTAAAGCTAATTAGTGTTACATTTAGCGGTAAATCTTTACCAATAGCTATGAGTATATATAGCCTAGCTTGGCCATCCTCTATTATCGCTTCTGGGCTTATAATTCCGTTTTTGGCAATACGATTTAATTGGAGATCCCCATTTTATCTTGTAAGCTTAATCTCATTGTTCCTCGCGTTTCTCTCACTAATATATATTCCAAGTATAAGGGTTTCTGGTCAAAAAATTTTTAATATAAAAAGCGTAATATCAAACAAAAATTCAATATTTATAGCTATGGGTGGTTTTCTATTTTTCTTGTCATACTGGATTTTAGTTCTATATTTGTACAAGTATTTATTGAACTTAGTTCACGATGCTTATTTGGCTGGTCTCGTTTATTCCTTTACTGCCCTCTCTGGACTATTTTCTACACTTCTAGCAGGATATATAATTAATTTTATTGGTGTGAAGAAAACTTTCTTGTTTTTCGTCTCACTTTATGCATTATCTATAATTTCTATATCATTTACATCTAGTATAATAATAATTAGTATTAGTGCATTATTAATAGGTTTTTTCAGGTTTATTATAACGCCTGCACATTCTACTGCATTAGCGATAATAGGAAGGGAAAAGAGCGGAAGTTTAACTGGTTTTTCCAATTTCTTTTGGCAATCAAGCGGAATTTTCGGTTCTATATTAGCGCCAATATTAATAAACTTATTTTCTTATACATATTTGTGGTTATTTGTTGGTATACTTCCCTTAATTTCTTTAGTATTTTACTTGAATATAGAATTTTATAACAGTTAGAAGTGAAATCATAAATCTAGATCATTCATGTTAATGCTCATTCTCTCAACTTCCGCGCAAGCTAACATATCAAGAATCTTTCTCATGTAAGATTTTACGAAATAGTATATTTTATAGTTTCTAAATATTTCTTCTTCTTTTTCAACTACTTGACTTAAATACTCTTCTGGTGTGTAATGAATTATTGAGTACTTTTGTCCTTTAACTTCAATTTCGTTCGGGACTTCACAGCTAGAGACTATAAGTATATTATTTTCTCTTATCCCAGCAAGATAAACGTAGAACTTATCAACTTTTTCTAAGACCTCTAATAATCTCTCCTTATCATCTGACAACTCTTTTAGCCTCCTCCTCGAACTGTTTATAAACTTCTTGTATTGTTTTAAATACGTTTTTAATAACTCCAATGTCATTTATTTTTATTTTAACTATCCAACTCTCGTAAGGGTTTTGGTTAATTAAAGATGGATTTCTAGTAACTTCCTCATTAACGTCAACTATTTCTCCCTCAATTGGTAATCTGAACTTACCTACCCATTTAGCACTTTCTAGCGAGAATATTACTGTCCTACTATTAATTTTCTCTCCTTTACTCTTAGTAGTAACTTGAAAAATTTTTCCAGCCATGTACTGTCCTAGGTCAGTGAGTCCAACGCTTATTACGTTGTTATCTTCAATTTTAATCCATAAGTGTTTTTCTGGTTCGTAGAGTAAGTCGTCTGGAAAATTAAAGCTTAATATCTTCATCATTATTTCAGTTATTTTTAAGCTTATAAACTTTATTTATTTAAACATAATTATGACTTATTTTGCGGTCTGGTTAGACGGAGTAATTTTAAGAATAGATTTAACTGACGTTCTTTATCAATTATATAAAGGTAGTCCAGTTAATTTACCGATGTCTTTTGAAGTTTATGAGGATTGGTTAACCATTTACCCTATAATAAGGGATAGGTTAGCAATACTATCACCCTATGATTACGAGACTACTAAAATTATTTTAAACAAAATAGGTTTAAATTCAGATTTTATAATTTTTAGAAAGAATAAGACAAAGCCCTCGTTAGAACCCTATAAAGCGTTATTTGAGATAACAAAATGGAATCCTCTAGATGTAGTAACGTTTGCATCATCACCTTTAGATTTACTTTCAGCCAGATTTTACGATTCTAGAATAAAAGTAGTATGTATAAAAAGATTTCGTGATTGTTCTAAATATTCTCCTTTTCTATATTCCTATAGTTTAACTAGCGCTTTGGAATCTCTAAAAAAATTAGGAATAAAAATTTAATTAGCTAATTAATAAGGATTTAAAGTAGGTAACTATACGAGAAACTTAGAAAAATTTTAATTTTTATAAACGAGACAAAAATTATGTCCTTAGAAAACGAGGCTAAAAAACTAGCAGCTACATATGCGAGATGGTTACGTAATCCTGAAGATGCACTTTTTGGAAAGAGTGGTGAGGGAGTTGTTTTACAGATTTACAAGAAGATAAAGCAGGCTAAAAGTAAGGATGAAATTAAACAGATCCTTGATTTAACGCAATATTCCATGGAAAGAACTACGTATAATGATATGTCTCGTTTTATAAATGATTTATTGAATAAAATTCAGTCATTAGATGATCAATCAGCGTTAAAATTCGTTATAGAGGCCTTTAGATATTTCCAGATAGCTTTAGCTACTAAGATAGATGATATAAACAAGGGCGTTTGGGCATAGATTTCACAAAAATATCACGTTAACTTTTTTTGCTAAAATAAGGAAAGATTTATATATACGTTTTTTCTGATATATTCATATGCAAGTAGAGAATATAAGAGTTAGACTCCCCTCTGGTAAAGAAGTAGGGCTAGTAGATGCGCTAAGCTTCTGCTATGACATTTCAGATACGGACTTTCAAGTGTTAAAAACTTTACTAAATAGCGGACCTAAGACAGAAGATGAGTTAGCTGAGATGCTTCATTTGAGTAAGGCTTCAATAAATAGGTCTGTAAATAAACTTGTCTCATTAGGCTTTGTAGAAAGAGTTAAGGATTCTTCTTCTAAAGGAGGAAGACCTAGGTATATTTATAAGCCAATAGATGCGGACAAGATAACTGAAAAAATTTCAAATGATTTTAGATACTGTGCAGATCTATTTTCAAGTGTAATACCTCAAGAGTTAAAATCTAAGTAAGTGATTTTCTTTTTATTATTCATTTTCTTTCTTACATTTAAAAGCAAATCTATCTGGCTCTCTCAAAAAGGCTAGCATACAAATTTCAGTATCGAAATAATATACTATATTGTTATAATCTTGTTTATAGGGTGTACATTCGGCTTCAAATAACCTATTACATACTGGGCAAACGACCTTCATATGATTAAGAAATAAATTTTTTATCTTTATAACGTTAATTTCTTTCGTTATGACAGAAGAATTAGATTTAACTTCCCTCGAATGTCCAGAACCTTTTATGAAAGTAGTTGCTAAGTTAATGAAAATGGATAGTGGAGAACTTAAAATTAAATATAAGGATCCAAAATGTAGGGAAATGCTATTAGAGGCAATGAAGCTAATGAATTGTCAAGTATTAGAGGATACAAAACAAAATGATATCTTTTATATGCATATTAAAAAGGAAGGTTCAGTAGATAAGCCTAAGAAGCTTGAGCTAACTGGAGGCTGTTGATAATATCCTATTAGCACAATTAGTTAGATCTTGTTTTATCTTACTCTCTATATTTGATATCACAGAGTATAAATATTTAGGTCTCCCTATTCTCTTTCCTTCCTCTCCATCTTTATTTCTCACTACTAGCCCTAATTCTATTAACTTCTTTAAACTATTTTCCACAGTCGTTTTACTAAGTTTCATAATAGAAGCTAATTCTTCTGCAGATATTGGTCTATTAACTTCAACTAACTTAAAGAGACATTCAACGTCTGTATCAGTTATTTTATAACAACATCTTATCACATCCTTGCTTTCCGCCAGTTGAATACTCATAGTATGTATTTTATCTTTTCTAATATTAAAACTTTAACTACTTTTTAAGGACGATACTGAAGGCGGATTATCTATGTTTAGTATTTTTTTCATATATTCTTTATACATACATCTATCCTGAATTACTATTAATCCAGCCTTCCTTGCCTTCTCTGCAGCCTCATTATTTCTAATACCCTCTTGCATCCAAATCACTTTCACATCCCCTACTTTTTTAACTCTTTCTAATACTTGATCTACAATTTTAGGGACTTCGTTAGAAGGTCTAAATATTTCTACGATCTCCACTCTCTCTGGGACATCTAAGATAGAAGGATAAGATTTTCTACCTAAAATTTCAGTTGCAGATGGATTAACTGGAATTACATTATAACCATGATCAATTAAAAACTTTGGAACTTGAAAGGCTGGTTTTGACGGATCTTTAGAAAATCCTACAGTGGCTATATTTTTATATTTAACCAGAATCTCTTTAATTAATTTCTCCTCATCTACCTGTGCCATATTTAAATCTTTACTTTTTCCCTTTTAAAACTATTTTCAACTCAACTAATGCATTTTAGAGATTTTTAAGAGATAAGTTTTTATATTAAGTTAACTAAAACTCATTGGAATGGAACAATTTAGATTTTTAATTGAAAGAAATAATCAAGCTTACATATTAGCAGGCGAAGAAGCACTCCTTATGTCAGTTTCCATGGGGTCTTCACCAGTTTTACGTTTCGTAATATTTGACCCTCCAGCTATATTAATAGGTTATCATCAAGCGGTTGAACAAGAGGTAAATTTAGATGAGGCGAAAAAGAGGGGTTGGGACATTGGGAGAAGACCGACAGGAGGTGGTGCTATAATAATGGGACCGTGGCAATTGGGTTGGGAAATTTATGCTGAAAAAAGTTTTTTGGGAGATACTCCAGAGAATGCCATAAGAAAGGGCGCTGAAGGCGTCATAAAAACTTTGAATATTTTAGGTATAAGGGCTAACTTTAGGCCTAAAAATGATGTAGAAATTAATGGGAGAAAAATCTCTGGTATAGGCGCCTTTTCTGAAGGAAAATTTATAGCTGTAACTGGAACTATTCTTCTAGACTTTGACATAGATGCTATGGTCTCAGTCTTAAGACTCTCTTCAGAAAAACTTAAAGACAAACTAGTCAAGGACTTTAAAGATAGGATAACGTGGATAAATAGAGAGTTAAGATCTCCTATTGATATGCATGAGTTAGTTAAAGTTGCCAGGGAAGCGTTTTCTGAAGTTTTAGGGATGAGATTAGAGGAGTCAAGTTATACAGAATTAGAAAGGAATTTAATAAACCAATTAGTAATTAAATATTCTTCACCAGAATGGATATTTAATTTAAGGAAACCATTAATTGGTGATGATATAAGATATGTAGAAAAGAAATTACCAGGGGGGTTAATAAAAGTTCAAGTAAAATTAGCGGGAAAAAATATAATACAATCGGTTCTCATAACAGGCGATTTCTTTATAGAACCTAGAACCTCAATATATGATTTAGAGGCTAGATTAAAATGGAGTAGAGTAGATGATGTTGAAAAAGAAATTAGGGAATGGTTCAAGAACGTGAAAATCATTGGAATATCTCCAGAGGATTTAATAGACTTAATTAAAGGTGCTGTAGAGTGAGACCTTTATTCCTTTATGCACCTAATTTAAAGAGATATGAAACAGATTTTCTTAACTCAGAAAAGGGTTGGAAATCTATTTCTGTAACTGGTTCATCTTGTGCTTTTAACTGTAAACATTGTGGAAGAAGAATTCTGGAATTTATGATAGATGGTTCTAATTTAGGTAAATTAGAGAAGGAAATAATTGCTGCTATAAATAGAGGAGATGAAGGTATAATATTATCTGGCGGTTCTACAATAAGAGGGGATGTTCCAATATGGAAATATTCGAATTTATTAAATAAATACTCTGGCAAATTAACTATTATAGCCCATACTGGAGTTATTAAAAGCGAGGAAATAGCTAGGAAATTTAAGGATAGTGGTGTAAAGATTGCACTACTAGATATGGTTGCTGATAATGAAACCATAAGGGAAGTTCTAGGTCAGCCCTTTAGTGTAGAAGATTACTTGAATTCATTTAAGTACTTAAAAAAAGTGGGGATAAAGATTGCTCCTCATGTTATTATTGGATTAAGCAAAAAGGGGATAGATGGTGATTTAGAGGCTATTAAATTACTTAAGGAAGTAAATCCTGATGCCTTAATAATAGTAGGTTTAATGCCATTAGTAGGCACTCAGATGGCTAATATCAAGCCACCTTCTCCAGAGGACATGATAAGGGCATTGAAGCTAGCTAGAGATTTGTTTGACAATATTCCCATAAATTTAGGATGTGCAAGGCCTAGGGGTAAATCTTATATTAATGTGGAGAAATTCGCAGTGGACTATGATATAGATGGAATAGCATTTCCAGAAGAGGAAATTTATAACTATGCTAAGAGCAGAAGGGAGGTTCATTTAAGTAATGCTTGTTGTGGAAATATAATTTTTGACTTAATTAAGGTGATTAGTGTATGACTCTCCGTCTTGTCTCAAGTCCAGATTGGGTTAGGTTAAGTTTTGGAGCAGATATGGTACTAGGTTTTTCTCCAGGTATTTTCTTAAAGGGAGCTCTTAATACTACAATAAATTTACTCGAATATTATCCAGATGGGTGCAAAGCTAATTGTCTTTATTGCGGACAAGCAAGGGAAGTTGCAAATGGCCCTGAATGTAGAACGTTAATAAGAGTGGAATGGCCACTAAGGCCTTTAGACGAAGTTATAAAGAGAATATATGAAAGACAAGGGGATCCAGAATATGGATTACAAAGGATTTGTGTTGGTCAGTTAGCTCATCCTAGGGCTTCTCCAGATGCTATTGAGATTACGAGAAGGATTAGAGAAGCTGGAATAGAATTGCAGATTTCAGAATTAGTAACAGCAACATACACGTTTAAGCAGCATATGATAGAAATGAAAAAGGCTGGTGCTAATATGATAGATGTTGCAATAGATGCTGCAAGTAAAAGGGTCTTTGAGGAATTAAGAGGCAAAAAAGCAAGAAGTATGCATTCATGGGATCGTTATATACAAGCTATAGATGAGGCTGTAGAGGTGTTCGGTAAAATGAACGCTGGCATTCACTTAATAATAGGACTTGGGGAGACAGAAAAGGAGGCAGTAGAACTTATGTGGTACGCTCACAGCAGGGGAGCTAAGATTTCCTTGTTTGCATTTTATCCTGAATCTGGAACTCCAATGGAAAAAAGAAAGCCCGTGTCAGTTCACGTGTATAGGAGAATGCAAATAGCCAGGTGGTTAATAGAAAACGATATAGTTAATATAAGCGCATTTAAATTTAATGATAGGGGAGAATTAATAGATATAGATCTCCCCTCAGATATTTCTTTAGAAGAAATTGCCCCAGCGTTTATGACAAGTGGCTGTCCAGGATGCAATAGACCTTATTCTAATGAGAAACCTGGTAGAATTCTAAAGAATATTCCATGGTATCCTAGTAAAGAATTAGCAGTAAAGGCGATTAGAGCGTCACGATTAGAGACGTTAGTTAAAAAGATAGCGAGATAAGTATGTTTATAAAAGATGGTTCCTTAATAAGTTATTTCTCTAGTGGTTTTCCTGCTCATGTAAGAGTTAAAGCTATTGACGTCTCTTCTCCTAATTTTAGAACTTTTTATTCTCCAATAAATGGAGAAGTAATAGATATAATTAAATTTAATATCGGAAGGCCAAATGTTTATTCAAAAATAAATTATGACTATATGTTATTATTGCAAGATAATAGAGGTAGAAAAATTAAGATTTTACATGTTTTACCGTATATAGAGAAGGGAGAATACGTTAAGGAAGGAGAAATAATAGGGGAATTCTTAGAATCTCCTTACACTGGTGGTGATTTTCCCCACGCTCATATAGAAGGTCTTAAGGTTAAGTTTCCTAAGATTAGTAACTATAAGACATCAAAAATAGGATTAGTAATAAGAAAGGATAAAAATTTCTTTGATGTGATTGTTAAGGATTATTCTGAGGCAGGTAATTTAAGGGGTCTAGGATGTTGTAACGGATTACTAAACGCTAGCTTGCCTTTCGCATGCTATGGGGGTATAGTCGGAGGTTTTAAGGAGCCATTAGAGATGTATGGAATAAAGTTAGGTTATATAGCAGTTAGAAGAAAGACCTACGTTTTATTTGAGGGTAAAAAGGGTTTATTAAAGAATTGGGAGGAAGAATCGTCTTTTAAAGTACTGTCAAATAAACCTATATGTGGATTTGCCTTTATGGAAGTAGTATTATCATATAGAGGATACCCCATGATTAGATTTTTCTTAAACGAGCCAAATTTAAATGAAGGTGAAGAAATTGAGCTTTCAGAGTATGTTAGGAATCGTCTGGGACCAAAAATTTACTGAGATAGCTTTCTCACACCCCATGATAAGAGATTGGTCTAAGGCTAGAATGAGGGAGTTTATTAAGTTAGCTAGGGAAAAATTAACATTCGTAGAAATAAAGCCCACATACGCTGACGAAAATGACTTATTACTAGTTCATACAAGGGAATACGTAAATAAACTTAAAGAAGTCAGTAAAATTCCTTACTTAGGCTTTTTAGATGATGGAGACACAGTTCATTATCCCGGTATTTTTGATGACATTTTACTTGTGTTAGGTTCTTCATTCACTGCCATTAAATACTTTAAATATCTTAATTTCATCTACGTTCCATTAGGTGGTTTCCATCACGCACTACCACATAAGGCCATGGGTTTTTGTCCAATAAATGATGTGTCTATCGTAGCGTTAAGGTTAATGGAAATGGGTGAAAAAGTGGCAATCATAGATGTAGACGCCCATCATGGGAATGGTCTTCAATATATACTTTACAATAAGCCTATATTGAAAATTAATATTTTCGCATATGATGGTCACTTTTTCCCTGGGACTGGTAAAATTGAGGAAGTAGGTGAAGGGGAAGGTAAGGGTTATAATATTAATATTCCTTTACCTTTAGGCTCCGCTGATGATGTATTTCAAAGAAGTTTAGAAATTTTAGATTTAGTTGAAGGCTTCAGACCATCATATATATTAGTAGTTGCTGGAGTAGATGGACATAAAGATGATCAATTAAAATCATTAGAGCTTACAACAAATTCCTATAATATGTTGGGATTAAGGATAAGGAGATTTAACAATAAATCTAAAATTTTAGGGTTTGGTGGGGGTGGTTATGGACCAATGTCGTCATTAAGTATGATATCATTTCTGGAAGGCTTGCTGGGAAGGAAGACTTATTACGAACCCTTAACTTATTCTCAGAATAAATATTCTATAGAAAAAATAGAAAAAATTATTTTAAGATTTAAAGGTCTTTCCAACTTCTTTAGCTAACTCTAGCATAAGTCCTATTGCATATGATACATCTTTATCGCTCCCTATTCTTAATAGTCCCATGGTACCTACTGGTCTTACATTTGGTATATTGTTAATCCACGCCTTAAATGCTTTAGAGAACTTATCCATTACTAAGATCAAACCATTTACAAATTGTGGATCTGCCATTATATCTAGTAATTGAATCAACTTGTCTAGATTACCGGATTTCTGTAATTCAGCCAATTTGTTCATCATAGAAATGAGGGAATTGATATCAATTTGTGAGAGAGTTTTTACTGTTTTTTCATCGGTTAATTTCTTAAAAACAGGCATCATTGCTTCCATAGCATTTAACATTGACGCTACGTCTAGTTGCTGTATTAATTTTACAGTTCTTTCACTAGTTAGCTGTTTCATTACTGGTGTTAATGCTTCAATTGCGTTAAATGCAGCGTCCCAGTCTATACTTTGAAGTATATTAAGTGTTCTTTCGCTTGTTAGTTTTTCTATTATTGGCCATATTGCTTGTATTTTTGGTAGTTGGTCCATTCCGAATGATATTATTGCATTTACTAGGTCAGCCTTTTGTACAGCATCCAATAAGGAGATTCCCTGCTCTACGAAATTAAGTAGCATATCAATTTGACCTTTATTGTACATGTCGTTCATGATTGCCGCAATCTTGTTTAGAACTGGGGTCATCTTTAACGCAACATCTAATAATGTATCTATATCTAAACTCTCAACAGCTTTTACTGTTTTTTCATTTGCTAACTTCGAAAGAATTGGCACTAATCTAGAAGTACTATCTATTAAAGAATCGAAATCAATTTGATCTAAAATTTTTAACGCTTTTTCACTTGTTAATTTATTCATAATAGGTGTCAATTTTTCTGTTGCAGATAAAATAGCGTCAATGTCAAACTGTGATAATAACGTCATTGCTCTTTCGCTTGTTAGTTTTTCTATTATTGGCCATATTGCTTGTATTTTTGGTAGTTGGTCCATTCCGAATGATATTATTGCATTTACTAGGTCAGCCTTTTGTACAGCATCCAATAAGGAAATTGTTTGATCTACTAATGATAACATAAAGTCTATTTGACCCTTCTTATCCATTTCAACTACTTTATCAGTTATTTTTTCTATTGTCGGAAAAGCTTCAACTATTTTAGATAGTTTGCTTAAATTTTCAGGCTTTAATAATTCCTCAAGAGGATCTACTGTTACACTCATATTAAACCCTAAATTAATTAGACTGGCATGTTTATATATATTTGACATGTTTGCAGTTATTTCACCAAGTGCTTTTAGTAAATTAAAGGAAATAGTTGATTATAGTAAGAACTACAAACTTATAATTACGACATTAGGGGTTTCATTTGCGATAAAAAATAGTATTAATATAGATTATGCATTAGATAAAGGGGCTATAGTAAGAGCTTTCTCCCATAAATCACCTAAAGTAGGAGATCTTCCTCAATATGAATCAGAAGCTATAATGGTTGCATTCGAATTAAATGCGATTCTGATAGCTGATGATAGTAAGGTTATTGAAAAAGCTAAAGAGCTAGGAATTAAGGTAATTAAGCCTGAGCAGCTTTTAACATCATCTTTAGAATAACAATAGAGGGAAAAGTACCTGGAATTTCTACTTTTTCATTAAAAACAATTTTAGGAACGCTCAAAACTCTATATTTATCCCTTTCTTTTTCGTATTCTGTTACATCGTAAATTTCTAGACTAACATTACTATTTATTTGAGCAACCTGATATAGAAATTCTGCAGTAACTGGGCATTTCGTACAGTCTGGTGTTACAAATAATTTAATGTTACCCTTAATTTGTTTTGCCATCTCTACTTCCTTTTCATCTAAGTGAATAACATCGTTAGAGATTCTCACTAAAGCATTTAAGAAGGGCCATAACTCGTTAGCTATAGGAATTCCATAGTATGTAAAATAATTTCTATTGTCCCTCATAACTTTTACAATAGGCTTACTGCACTCGTTAGATGTCTCAATAGTCATTAATTCTCTTAATTGGCTAAATAATTCTTCACCCTTACATTCCACTATTTTAACATTGGGTTTGATTGCTCTGGAATATTGCCTTATTACGTAATCGTAACTCATATAAAATACCTCAAACTTTCTATTCCCTCCAAAGCTTTAATA